>Ga0210387_10000458_pt1 | contig 29059 bp, 28 predicted proteins | sample IncBWC7OmetaG_FD_160108 | JGI IMG/M metagenome (GOLD analysis project Ga0210387, IMG submission 160108) | Forest soil microbial communities from Barre Woods Harvard Forest LTER site, Petersham, Massachusetts, United States - Inc-BW-C-7-O ...
ATTTTCCTGCGCCGGTTTCACCGACCAGCGCAATCGTTTGGCCCGGTTCAGCCAGGAACGAAACGTCTCTCAGCACAGGTTGACCGTCGCTGTATGCGAACGACACGTTGCGGTACTCGATCCGCCCGACCGGATCAAATGGTTCACCCGCGATAATATCGCTCTCGGCAGGTTCATCGAAAATTTCAAAGACCCGTTCTGCCGCCGCTCGAGCACTCTGCAACATCTGGTTCAACTGGTGTAGTCTTCCAATCGGCTCGTAGAGGAAGCGCACGAGAATCAGGGACGCGACTAACTCACCAATCTCCATTCGACCCTGCAGCACCGCCATTCCGCCAAACCCGGTGACGATCACCAGACCGCACGAAGTCAGAAAATCCATCGAGGGGTCGTAGATCGCCCACGCTCGCATCACCACCAGCGTAGATTCTTTCAATCTTTGACTCGCCTTGTTAAACCTGCCGTGTTCCTGGCTTTCGCGCACGTAAGCCTTGATCTGGCGGATCCCCGACAGATTATCGTGAAGCAGCGAATTCATCGAGGAAGCGGCCTGCCGTTGCAACCGGTAGCGCGATCTAGCCGAGAGAGTATAGATCAATGCGCCGCCGAAAAGAAAAGGAACCGGGAGCATCGTCAATGCCGCAAGCCACGGTTCTCGGACAAAAAGCAGCAAGCCCACAATGAACACCTGGAGGATGGCGACCGTTCCCTGTTCGATGCCGTCGATCAGCACACGCTCGACCGCGTTCACATCCTCGAGAACCCGCGTCATGATGTCACCGGTTGCCCGGTAATCAAACCAGCGTAGCGGCAACTTCTGGATATGGTCGTACAGATCACTGCGAAAATCGAAAATGACTTTCTGTTCGAACGTATTGTTGAGAATGATCCGGGCAGCATTCGACAGGCTTTGAACGAGAAAAGCCCCGATCGCCAGCAGTGCGAGCGGCGGAATCAGCTCCGGTTTCCGGCCTCGAATCGCGTCATCGATGACGCGTTGCGTCACCGTCGGAAATACGATCACCATCAAGGTCGCCAAAACCGCGAATCCGACCGTTCCGCTCGCCATCCACGGATATCGTCGAAGGTACTTAAAAACTCGTAGAATCGTCTGCATCAACTAACTCTCTTCTCGCAACGCTAGCATCGATTGCGGAAGCGAAGAAGCCGGAGTTGCAGCAGTTGCCGGAGATGTGCGACCGGTACCGCAAAGAATTTTCCGCCTCTCTCCCTCTCCAATCACATGACCTCTGCTTTAATTTTCCAGTCCCAGCCCCTCCTGACTCCTGAATTCTGAATTCTGACTCCTGCCCCAGTCATGCAGTCCCACCTTCCTATCTACGAGCTCCGATTGCGAATTATCGAGTCTCTCCGTTCCTTACCGCGGCTTATCCTTCAGGCGCCCACTGGTTCCGGCAAGTCGACCCAGGTTCCGCAGATGCTCCTGGATGAAGGGCTGGCGGGGACTGGCCAGATTATCGTTTTGCAACCGCGCCGGTTACCGACTCGGATGTTGGCGGCGCGCGTGGCTCATGAAAGAAACGTCCGTCTGGGCGAAGAGGTCGGATACCAGATCCGGCTTGACAATGTTGCTACGGCCAAAACTCGCATCCGTTTCGTCACTGAAGGTATCTTACTCCGGCAGATGGTCGGTGATCCGCGGCTCACCGGAGTGACGGTGCTTATTTTTGACGAATTTCATGAACGCCATCTCCATGGTGATATCGCGCTGGCTCGCGCACTCGAGATTCAAGCCTCGATTCGTCCGGACCTCAAAATCGTCGTCATGTCCGCCACCCTGGAGACCGATTTGCTGGCGCCCCATCTGCGACCTTGCAACGTACTGACTTCGCAAGGACGCACATTTCCCGTCGAGATCGAGTACCTGAAGCGCGAAACGATCGATGAGCCGCCTTGGGAAATTGCCTCAGACGCTTTTGCTCATGCCCCGGACGATGGAGGAGACGCTTTGATATTCATGCCGGGCGCCTACGAAATCGCGCGCACCATCCAGGAACTCAAACGCTCCGATTTCCAAGGGATCGTGTTACCCCTGCACGGCGACCTCTCCCCCAGGGCGCAAGACGCCGCGGTGGCAACATATCCCGAAAGAAAGATCATCGTATCGACCAACGTAGCCGAAACCTCGTTGACCATTGATGGTGTGACGCTGGTGATCGATAGCGGCCTCGCAAAGATCGCAAAGTATGATCCGCATCGCGGTATCAACACTCTCATTACGGAAAAGATCAGCCGGGCATCTGCCGACCAGCGAGCAGGGCGGGCCGGACGCACTGCTCCGGGACGCTGCGTCCGGCTTTGGTCAGAGCGAGATCAGCTAGGCCGGCGCCCGCAGGACCTCCCCGAAGTCAAGCGCCTCGATCTTGCCGAAGTCCTGCTCAACCTGCAAGCGGCTGGCGTGACAGATCTTGAACGCTTCGGGTGGATCGAGAAGCCTGATTCCAATTCGTTGCGCCGTGCAATTGAGCTGTTGGAAGATCTCGGAGCGTTGGATCGCCAAAATGGAAAAATCACCGTTATCGGACATCGCATGCTCTCGTTTCCAGTTCATCCGCGGTACTCCAGGATGCTCTTGATCGCAGACGAGCTCGGTTGCGTCTCAACGATTGCGTTGGTCGCTGCGATTACCCAGGAGCGACACCTGCTCAGCCGCAGCGAAAACAACCAGATGGAGCATGACCGGGAACTGTTGCTCGGCAAAGAAGTCGAGTCAGATTTCTTTGTCTTGATCCGCGCATGGCTTTACGCTCAGCAACATGGCGCGGATAAAGCACGCCGCCTTGGCATTCGTTATGCCACCGCCCAACAGGTCGCTCCGGTCTACGAACAATTCGTCGAAATCGCCAGGGCCGAGGGCTTGAACGTGGAAAAAAAGGTCGACCAATTCGATGCCGAAGCCCTCGGGAAATGCATGCTGGTTGGATTTTCGGATCATCTAGCCAAGCGCATCGATGCCGGGACGCTTCGCTGCGATCTTGTTCACCGCAGACAGGGCGTCCTCGCTCGAGAGAGCGTCGTGCAAAAGAGTCCGCTGTTCGTTGCTGGGGAGATTCGCGAAATTCAGGGCCGCAATGATGAACTGATTGTTCTGCTTTCTCAGGTCACGGGCGTCCGTGAAGAGTGGCTTCGCGAACTTTTCCCCGACGATTTTCGGGTGTCGGCTCAGGTTTTCTTTGATCCGGTAACCCGGCGCGTTCAGGAAAAAAGAGATCTTCTCTTTCGGGACCTTGTCCTTCAAGGCAACAGGCTCGACGCTTCTCCTGACGAAAGGGCGTCCGAGCTCCTGGCGCAGGAAGTGATCTCCGGCCGATGCCCGCTCGCACATTGGTCGCATGATGTCGACCAATGGATTATTCGTCTCAACTGCCTATCCCGATGGGAGCCCGAACTGGGATTGCCGCTGATTGACGCTGAATCTCGATTCCATCTGGTGCAACAAATTTGTCACGGTGCGATAAGCTACAAAGAAATCAAGGACCGCGCCGTGTGGCCTGTCGTCAAATCGTGGCTCTCGCACCTCCAGCAGCAGGCGCTCGATCAATTCGCACCAGCTCGATACGAACTGCCTGCAGGTCGCCATGCCAAACTCCAATACGTTGAGAATCAGTCTCCTCTTCTGGCCGCGCGAATCCAGGATTTGTACGGAGTCAACGGATCGTTAACGATTTGCGAAGGCCGAGTCCCCATTCTTCTGCAGATCCTTGCGCCCAACCATCGCCCGATTCAAACCACCCAGAATCTGTCAAACTTCTGGAAAGAGTCCTATCCAAAGATCAAACAGGAACTGCAACGCAAATACCCAAAACACGAGTGGAGATAGGGATTGGGGATTTCGAATTGCGAATTGCGGATTTCGAATTGCGGAATTTGGGAAATGCGGATCGGAATGGGGGATTTCGAATTGCGGATTGCGAATTGCGGAATTTGCGAAATGCGGATCGCGGGATTGGGGCACCTCCGAAATCCCCAATTCGCATTTTGTCGGCGCGAGCAAAGCGTCTCGCTTTGCCTCTTCGAGTCCGAGCAAAACCAGCATAGCGCCGCTGAACGCCGAACGCCTCCATTCAGTTGGAATTCTCCCTCCACGCCTTGGCCGACTGATAACTCTGCAGCCGGCGCTGATAGAATGGGACGTCCTGTTGCGATCCGAGCAAAATCGCTTTTTCCTCCCATTTTTGGGCAGAACTGAAATCCCCGGCTTCGGCATACGCGGCGGCCAGCACGTCGAGCACCGTGTCATCTTTCCACTGGGTGAGTTTTGCGGCTTCTGTCGCCAGGGCAACCGCACTGGCACCGTTCCGAATCTGCGGGTCCGCACTCGTGGCGTAAAGCCAGGCCGCCCCGGCTCGACAAATGGGATCGGTTTTCGACAGTCTGATGGCGGATTGGAAATCATTCAATGCATCGCTCCTGCGGCCGAGCCTGCTGAACGCATTCGCTCTGAGCGTGTAGAGCTGTGCCAAATTTAGCCGATTGGCGTCTCCTGCATTGTTCTGAATTGCCAAGTTGACTGCCTCGATCGTGTCTTTGGGCCGATTCAAATTGGAAGCAGCCACCGCTCGAGCCGCCTGCAGCCACCATCGTTCCGGATGTTCTTTCCCAGCTTTGGTTGCTGCTTTGAACGCTTCTTTCCACATCCCGTTCTGCACCATCGCGCCGAGCTCGCTCGCCTGTGCTTTTTCCTCCGGCGTGAACTTATGGCCGGGTGGGAAAATCTCCTGCGGAACCTCCTCGACCGTAGGCCCTTGGGACCTATTCGCCCGGTGGTGCCTGGTATAATGATGTTTTGCACTTCCTCCCTTCGAAGCTGCATGCTTGTTCGAAGTCGAGTGCTTGCTCGACGTCGAGTGCTTGCTCGAAGTCTTGTGCTTTGAATGGCCCGACGTTTCTGCGAAACCGGGACTAATTGCGAGAACGGACAGGAATATGAACGCACTAAAAATCTTTGCCTTGCGCATCGACAATCAATCAGTTGAGCCGAACCACATCGATTATATCGGCCAGTGTTACCCGGGTCTCAACGGAAAGCCAACGATGAATTGGCGATGACCAACCCGCCGGCGCGCCGGCACACCAATACGGTTTCAATCGAAATCCCCAATCCCGCGATCCGCGTTTCTTAAATTCCGCATTTTCGCAATCCGCACTCCGAAATCCCCCATTCCGCACTCCTCATTTCCCCAAATTCCGCAATTCGAAATCCCCGAATCCCGCGATCCTCATTTCCCAAATTCCGCTTTCCGAATTCCGCATTTCGCAATCCGCAATTCGAAATCCCCCACCGCACTCCTCATTTCCCCAATTCCGCTATTTCCCTCAGGAACCCGACGCGCTACAATCTAACGCCGATGATCGCGGTTGACGCACTCAATAATATCACTGTTGAAGACCGGCTCCGCGGAGCCGTTTGGGGTCAGTTTGTCGGAGACGCCGCAGCACTGGGCACGCACTGGATCTACGATCTCGGCGAACTCCAACAGCTTTATCCCGGTGGCATCAATGGATTTGAAGCGCCCAAAGAAGGTCATTACCACTTTGGAAAAAAACCGGGAGACCAGACCCACTACGGCGATGGTGCGTTGGTTTTGCTCGAATCGCTCGCTCGAGAAGGCAAATTCGACGCTAAAGCGTTCGGGCGCAGCTTTGTCGAAGCGTTTCGACCTGGCGCTTATTCCGGTTACATCGACAAGGCCACCAGCGGCACACTGGAGAATTTTCAGGTCTTCACGAAGTCTAATCCGATTGAAAATTTCGATTTTCAACAAGGAGCGGACGACGATCAACTGGCGGCCGCCTCCCGCTTGGCGGCTTTGACTGTTCGATATTGGAATGACCCAAGTCTCTTGAGTGTGGTGGAGCAAGCGACACGTGTCTGCCAGAACAATAATCGAACGATCGCCTACATGAAATTCAACGCTCTGTTCCTCTCAGAGCTCCTCGACAGACGCGATGTCCACACCGCGCTTCGTCGCGCGGAAGAACAGACGCTTCTCCTCGAGCCGCAACTCGGTCAAGAAATCAGGCGCAAAACACGCGAAGCTCTCGAGGAAACTCTGAACGAAGTCATCGAGGCGACTTTGACCTTTGGGCAGGCGTGTCCTTTGCCGAAGAGTTTTCCGTCATCAATCCACGCCTTGCTAAAGCATCCAGATGATTTTGAGAGTGCGATCCTTGCCACTCTACGTGCGGGTGGCGACAGTGCCGGACGGGCTTCGATGATCGGCGCATGGCTTGGAGCACATCTCGGGATCAACGCGATCCCAAAAGCATGGAGGGTCAGATTGAGCCAAGGCGACCGGATCTCGACGGCCACAGAAAAGCTCTTAGCAAGCAGAGAATGAGATCGAAAGATTAAACAATGACACCCGGTTTGAGATCACCTGCACCCTCCAACGAACGTCAATCTTGAACTTTTAGATCCTCTGCCAGCCTAGCGCCCGTAGCGCCCAAAAGAATATCCCTTGCTCGTCCGAAACCCCTTGACCGGTTTGACCGGTCCCTTGCCCTCCTCAAAGAGAGCAGTGTACACATAGTTGAAGCCATCCAGCTTCTGCCGGGGAATTTTCTGACCGACATACCTTTCAATATCCAACATCGCTTTCAATTCTTCAGCGATCACCAGGGTGAAAGCGTCTCCGACCTGTTCCGCTCGTCCGGTTCGCCCGATTCGATGGACGTAGTCTTCCGGATGCAATGGAATATCGTAATTGATCACGTGTGTGACACCAGCCACGTCAAGTCCACGCGCCGCTATATCGGTCGCTACCAGCACTTCATATTTGCCGGACTTGAATCCCTCGAGCGCGGTGATCCGATCTTTCTGGGTCCGGTCCGAATGAAGGACAGTGACCGAATGATTCAATCTCTTGAGTCGATCCAAAATGTTGTCGGCATTCTGCTTGGTCCGCGTAAAGACGAGGACACTTTTATACTCCGTCTCCTCAAGCAACGAAACGAGTAGATCAAACTTCTGCGCCGAAGCCACCGGATAAAAGGCGTGCGTCACCGTCTCGGCCACGGAGCTGCGTTCCCCGATGTCGACAATCTCGGGATCTTTTAGAACCCAGGAGCACAAACTCTCGATCTCTGGCGGAATCGTCGCCGAAAACAACAATGTCTGCCGGGATTTCGGACAGAGTTGGACGATCCGACGAACGTCCGGCAGAAATCCCATGTCCACCATTCGATCGACCTCGTCAAGAATCAGAATCTCGATCGAATTCAGCTTGAGCACGCCCTGCTCGTGCAGATCCAAAAGCCGGCCTGGCGTAGCAACGATCACGTCGATCCCAAAATTCAACAGGCTCTTTTGGCGATCGTAACCGACTCCACCGTAAAACACGCCAATCTCGATCTCCGTAAAACGCCCGTAATACTGAAAAGCCGTCTCAACCTGGATCGCCAGCTCCCGCGTCGGCTCCAGAACCAGACATCTCGGCGCACCGCGTTTCCGAAGAAGAGTCAATACCGGAAGCGCAAATGCTGCCGTCTTTCCCGTCCCGGTTTGTGCCGACCCGACGACATCTTTCCCTTGCAGAATTAATGGGATACATCTCTCTTGGATTGGTGTTGGCTCGTTGAAGCCGAGGGATTGCACGCCATGCACCACCGCTTCTTGCACCCCAAGGTCCTGAAAACTCATTTCGCCCTCGAATTAAGGGGCATTCCGTGAAATAAGCAAATCCCTTCGGGCCAGCCAGGAATTCTCAGTTGCGCGGAAACGTGATTTGCCGGAGTTGTCCGGACGACATAGAGAAGAAAAACGCCACCCTTTTTCCATCTATTCAAAACCAAACCAACCGTACCCTTTGGACCCGCTTTCAGAACTCTCGACAACCGCAGGCGCGCATCGGCGGGTCCTCTTCATTTGCACTGGGAATTTCTATCGCAGCCGTTTCGCAGAAGCCGTTTTCAACTACCATGCCGAGCGGCAGGGGATCGCTTGGACCGCTTTTTCACGCGGATTAGCGATCCACCTCGCAGAAGGCTACCTTTCCACGTACACCAGCGAGGCGCTTAGTATCCGGCAAATCGGACTTCGCCACACCGGCTCGGGACGGGTCCGGCTCTCAGAAGACGATCTCCTCAAATCAAACTATCGGATCGCTATGGACCGCTCTGAGCATTTCCTGATGATGCGGAATCAATTCCCGGCGTGGGCGGATCAGATTGACTATTGGGATGTCTCTGATCTCCCTTACCGCTCCTCCATCGACGCACTGCCGGAGATAGAACTCAAAGTCATGCAACTGCTGGAAAAGGTTTCATCATGAACGGCATTATGTCCGTCGATCTCCCTGGCGTCCCTAATATCCGCAGCGGAAAAGTTCGCGAGATTTTCGATCTTGGGGAAACTCTCCTCATCGTCGCCACCGATCGGATCTCTGCGTTCGATTGCATTCTCCCGGACCCTATCCCGGGAAAAGGCCAGGTTCTGACTCAGCTTTCGGCCTTCTGGTTCCAAAAGTTTCGCCAGCTTCAGAATCACTTCATCACCGCTGATATCAAGGAATTTCCGAAGAGTCTGGCATCTCACTCGGAGTTGCTCCGCGGCCGTTCAATGCTCGTCCGCAAGGCGATTCCGCTTCCAATTGAGTGCGTCGTTCGAGGCTACCTAGCTGGATCGGGCTGGAAGGAATACCAGGAATCCGGAACTGTTTGCGGCATCAATTTGCCCCGGAATCTCGAACAAGCCGCAAAGTTGCCTGAACCAATCTTTACGCCGGCAACAAAGGCGGATTCCGGTCATGATGAAAATATCTCGTGGAAAAGATGCTGCGAGATCCTCGGATCCGAAAGTGCGACCATGGTGCGGGATCTCAGTCTCGCCATCTACAGCGAGGGGAGCTTTCACGCAGCCAGCCGCGGCATCCTCGTCGCGGATACCAAGTTCGAGTTCGGAATCCACAACAACGAAATACTTTTGATCGACGAGTGCCTGACTCCGGACTCCTCACGTTTCTGGCCGGCCGACTCGTATAAGGTCGGTGTCAGCCCGCTCAGCTACGACAAACAATTCGTTCGCGACTACCTGGAAACCCTCGACTGGAATAAAACCCCTCCCGCGCCACGACTCCCGCCCGAAGTCATCGAGAAGACCGCGCGAAAATATCAGGAAGCCTTCACCTGCCTGGCCTGGTAGGTTGCCAGTCAGTTGTCAGTTGCCAGTTTTCGGTTGTCCGTTGGATGCTGACCTGATTGATCGATTGCTCCGATTTTGACGAGGTCTTCATTCATCACCGCGATCCTATTCCTTCCGCGGCTCGATGTCCTCCTGATCCGGGTCACGCCCACGCGTCCATCCGGGCGGATCGCTCGCCGGGAACGATTCTTCCCCGGCTTCCTCGACCTCAAATTCGGCTGGGTCGTTCTCGACAGGCCTCCCAGCCGGTTGACTCCCTTCGTCCAGTATTTTTGCGCTCATCCGAGAAACTTGGAACCACGAGACCACTTGGCAAGCACAACATTCAGAAATGACACACCTGCAAATCCGGCATTTCGGCATCTGATCGAATGCCTGGTGTCCTGTCCCCGAAACAGCAGGTAACCTGTTGTTTCGGGGACAAGACACTAAAGGCGAACAAAGCGAAAATAAAAATCCCGGAGCTTTGTGACCGTTGCAATCCTGGCAACCTGTGTGTTCTTTCAGACCCACACACGAAAAAGCCGACACTACCGCCTCCCCCTCCCTCCAATACTCCATCACCCCATCTCTCGCCGACAGTTCATCATGTCCTTCGAATTACTGAAGACCGATTCGTTATCGCGAGCTCGTCGGGGCCGGTTAGTAACCCAACACGGGATCGTCGAAACACCGATCTTCATGCCGGTTGGCACCCAGGGTACCGTCAAAGCGATGACACCGGATGAACTTTGTTCCGTCGGCGCTCAGATCATCCTCGGCAACACCTATCATCTTTTCTTGAGGCCGGGTCTGGAGGTGATCAAACATTTTGGCGGGCTTCATCGATTCATGAGCTGGAACCGCCCAATCCTGACCGACAGCGGCGGGTTCCAGGTTTTCTCGCTCGCCAAACTCCGCCGCATCGCAGAAGAAGGCGTCCACTTCAACAATCACATCGACGGGTCTCCCTGCTTTCTCAGTCCGGAAATATCCATGAAGATACAGGTAATTCTTGGTTCCGATGTGGCAATGGCGTTCGACGAGTGCCCGCCTTATCCCTGTGAATTGGAATATGCTGCTGCCAGTCTGGACCGCACATTGCGTTGGGCGCAGCGCTGCCGCACCTGGATCACCGGCCAGAGCAACGAAAAGCGTCCGCTCCTCTTCGGTATCGTTCAAGGAGCCACCTACCGCACGTTGCGCGAAAAGAGCGCTCGCGCGCTCACTGAAATGGACTTCGATGGATACGCGATCGGCGGCGTTAGCGTCGGCGAGCCCGAGTCCGAAATGATGCGCGCGATCGAATTCAGTGAACCATTTCTGCCCGCGGAGCGGCCACGCTACGCCATGGGCCTGGGGACGCCTGCGCAGATCGTGGAAATGGTCGCTCGAGGCATCGACATGTTTGACTGTGTACTCCCGACGCGACTCGCGCGGAACGGCACTGCATTCACCGAAATCGGAACTGTCAATTTGAAGAACAGCCCTTACCGGCTCGACGAACGCCCAATTGAAGAAGAGTGCGCCTGCAGCACGTGCCGGACATTCTCGCGCGGATACATCCGGCACCTGGTCAAAGCCGAAGAAATTCTCGGTCTTCGCCTGATCACCATCCACAACCTCCACTTCTACCTGAACCTCATGAATAGAATCAGAGCGTCGCTCGATGACGGTTCGTTCGCTTCGTTTCGGGGACGGTTTGTCGCCAACTATGTGCGGCACAGCATGGAAAATTTCCGATCATCTGCAGAATCGGTGTAATCTGTGGTTCAGTTTGCGCTCCTTACTCGTGTACGTTTCTTAGCAATGAAACGGATATTATCGCTTTTATTGCTACTTTTCGCCGTGACCCTCCGCGCGCAGGAACCCGGCTCGGACGGGAAAATCATGCTGACAGTCATCATGCGGCATGATCAGTCAAAGACGGTCGACGAAATCAATGAACACCTCGAAAAAACCGGGTTCCGGAAAAATTTCCCACCGCCGGACGTCGAGATTGTTTCCTACCACATCGTGATGGGCATCGGACACATCATCACCCTCCGTTTTCCGCCCGAGAAACTCCGTGAAGTCAATCTGGCATTCGAACATGGCGTTTGGGGAGCGTTCCGAACGGAGTTCTATCCGACCTACGATTACCTTAAGGCCTTTAACGATTTGAAACAGAAGGACACCGAGTCAGGCACCACAAATCCCGCCGCAAAAGAACCGGAAGTCGAGAAGCAACCGCCTGAATCGGCCACTCCCTCCCCCACAAAACGTCCACACAGAAAAAGCAGCCAATGAGAGCTCGTCTCATCCCGGCAAGCCACCGTCCTGCTTTGCCTGGTTTGTAATGCAAAGCGAGACGCTTGGCGCACGATGCCGCTAAAACTACTCCTTGACAAATGCGTGATCCCTCCCCACCTTCCTCCTCCCTGTGCCATCGGCGTTCTGCCGGGTCCAGGTAAGCCTAACTATGTCCAGCCAACTTCTTGAGGAAGCGTCCAAAATCATTCCCAACACCGCTCTCCTGGTCAATCTCGTGTCCAAGCGCGTGCGGCAATTGACCATGGGTCACCGCCCCCTTGTCGAAGTGGGGCCCCGCATGTCCAATGCCGACGTGGCATTGAAAGAGATTATCGACGGTAAACTCACCTTTGAGTTTCAACCGGAACCAGCCGCCAAAGTTTAGAGGGTCTTTTGCCCTCTCGCGGTAGTGACTTATGTCCGCCGAGATCGTCTCCAATCGCCGCGCGTTCCACAACTATCAAATTCTCGAAAAGATAGAGGCTGGCATCGAACTGCAGGGTACGGAGGTCAAATCCATCCGGGCCGGCTTTGCCAATCTCAACAACGCCTTTGCGCGAGTCGAGAATAACGAGGTTTACCTCTACGACGCCGATATTCAGCCTTACGCACGCGCCAGTCACACCCAGCACGAGCCTAAACGCCGCCGCAAACTCCTGCTGCACAAGTCAGAGATTGCTAAATTATTTTCCTCCAGCTCGGTTGAGGGCCAGACGCTCGTCGCTCTGCGGCTCTACTGGAAAAACAGCCGGGTGAAAGTCGAAATCGGCGTGGGAAAAGGAAAGTCGACCATCGACAAACGGCACGACCTCAAAGAGAAAGCCGTGAAAAGAGAAACCGATCGCGCAATGTCCGCCTTTAACCGCCGCCACGGATGACGGCGGAACCGTGTCGGCGTATCGGCGTTTAGGCATAACGGGGGTTGAGTTTGGTTACATTCCTGCCGCGGCTAAGCTCAGTGCGGCACGCGCTCTTTTGCGATGCTTTCGCCGACACGCCCAAACGCCGGTGTCCCCGACCCGCGACCGCCGCTATCTGCGGCTCGGAAACTTGGCCAGGATTTGGTCCACCGCCTCTTTCGCCAAAGCCTGAAGTTTCTCGCCCGACTGCTTTAGATCAACGTTAGTCTTCGCCCAACCACGCCACAGAAGCTCCTTCTTCTTCGGATCGATAAAATCGATGATCAAAGTCCCCTTGGATGCATCTCCTGGGTGATTCGGATCCTGAAATCGTGAAAGATCCGCTTGAGCCGCCTGGCCCGACGTCAACTGATAACCGAGATAATTGTCCAGAGTCGTCACACTCTCGTTTTCGGTCAGCACGATATGGAAGGCCACCAGTAGATCGGTTTGGCGGTTGGGGAAAAAGCGATATCCCTTCGCATTCAACGCCGTTAGAATGTCTTGGCTAATCAAACCGTGCCAATCAGGACCGCTCGCAACCGCTTCTGCGGCGGCATGGCTTTTGTCCGGCACAAATCGAAATGTTGAGCGGCGCGCAAAGTTAGCGTCCGGCGCCTGTTGACTGCCCGTTTCGAATTTCGTGACACAACCCGCAAACGACAGGCCTAACAAGATGCTGCACAAAGTGCCCACAAAAGATCGGAAATACATATAGCTCATACCAAAATAAAGATGCACCGCCGTCATCCCGGCCAGTGTTGCCGTCTCTTAAACCCAGATCCCACCGTGATTGTCAAGCGCGAGCTGACGCAGGCCGCACTGATCAAAGAAAGCCCCCAGTATCAATTTAGTCCGTGTAATCTGTGGTTAAAAATCTCCTGATACTAAGCAGCGAATCTCCAACCTACTTGACAACCGATTCGGTGGTCTGCTCCCCGACCGCGGCCGGAACCGAGCGACGCTGCAGGAAAGCAAACGCCGGGACCATGTAGAAAAACGTCGTTAGCAAACACCAGAAAACTCCGATTGCACAGACGATGCCAAGGCCGCTCAAAGCCGGATTCTGCGCCGGAATCAGCACCGCAAATCCCGAAAACGTCGTCAGTCCGCAGATCGAAAGCGGCTTCAGAACATTGGCTAGATTCTCTCTCAAATCCCCTGGGCGCCGGCTGACGACCAGAAACTGAATCCCGTAATCAACGCCGATCGCCAGGACCAGCGGAAACGCCAGCGTATTGAGCAAATTGATTGAGACATGAAACAGCTTCAGCGACGCCACCAAGCCCAGCATCGACAGCGTCAAGGCGGAGGCATGCACCAGCCAGAGCGAGAACTTTCGATAAACGATCCAAAGCAGCGCGAGAATCAGGAGCCCGACGATCGTCGTGAACTCCACTAGTTCCCCTTTTGCCCATGGGATTAAATCCCACAACGTGTAAGACCAGCCGGTAATCACCGCCTGAGGATCAGCGCTATGTATCAGCTCTCCGATCTTTCTCTGCTCCGATTGCGAGTGGATCGGATGAATTGGCTGCACGTAACCCGCCGCGATTCTCGGATTAGTCGCAAAATATCGGTCGATCAAAAACCACCAACTGGACTTGGGCGGAAATAGCTTGGACCAATCCGGCAGACCTTTCCCGGACTGTTCCGACTGAAGCCGGTCGAGCAGGTTAAATACGTTCTTGAACGAATCCACTTCGAATCCGTTTCGTTCGAGACTCTCGCGAACAACCGTCTTGATTTTATCAAAGTCCAACTTCTGCAAGGCCGCACGATTTTCTTCGATCCGTGCGGGTGAAAGCGCCAACGCCACCGGCGTACTGACCGATTTTAGAAGCCCATCTTTCTGAGCCTCCTCCAACCGTTGCGAAAGCCGCTCCCAGCGGTCATGGAAGTCCTCTTGATTCTTTGCGTTGACAAGGATCGTGACAGGGTCTGATTCCTGCCGCATCTGCTCAGAAAGCACCTGCAGCGCGATCGACGCTGGAATCTTCTTCGGTTGCAGAGAAACGGGGTTGGTGTCGAATTTAAGCGGAATAAATGGGGCGACCGCGATTAGCGCGCTGATGATCAGTAGGCCGATAGAGACGACCAACACCGGACGCGGCTCGCGAAACATGGCGTCGACAAACCTGGTTGTGCCAATCAAGATGAAGTCTGTTGTTTTTGGCGGCTTGGCGTGCCTGAAAAACATGAACAGAAAGAGGACCATGAACAAGCCCGCAAATGCCACGCCGAGTGCAACGAGGGTTCCTAACTGTCCGAAGCCGGAACTTTGGCTGAACTTCAGCACCAGGAAACCGATCGCCGTGGTGACGATCACGTAAAAGATCGCTGCACCAATATCCCGAACTGAAACAAACACCGCCTCCTCATGCGATTGGCCCGCCCGGCGCGCCTGCTGGTAACGTCCAAAAAGCAGAAGGCTGAAATCAACTCCGACACCCGCCAGAATGGAGAAAAATCCGATCGCCACGACGTTCAGTTCGTGGAAGATCAACATCCCCAGCGCGAGTGCAACCAGAGCCGACAAGCAGAGGATCAAAACGATGCCGATCAGCGGAAGAAACCGGCGAAACGCCACGTAGAATAGTCCGCTGACAATACCGATCGAGAGGACCGCGCTGAGCGATATGTCTCTCTCCATGCTATGCGAAATCTGCGCCACGAAGGCCGTGCGTCCGGTGACATACACCTTGGGCTTGTACCCGCTCCATTCGCTCAACATCCTGTCCGTGAACTGGTGCACCTTCTCCATGACAGCCTGGCATGATCGAGCATCCAGGCCCGGCTGGTTCGTAATAATGAGCGCTATCTCGAAAAGGCCGTCCTTGGAAGCCAGGGCGCTTCCTTGATCCATGGAGGAACTGGAGCCGAACGGTTTCATTGCCCTGGCGAACAGACCGAGCGGATCGAGCGTGGCCTCCAGCTGCGTCCGGATGGAATCGCCCGTGATCGTGTCCCGGATGCGCGTCAACCGTTCATCAATGGTCGCCGGCTCGAGCTGCGCCATCGCGTCGTTGAATTCGTCCCGGGGCAAATTCAGTAAAAGCGCCGGGACAATGCCCTGAATTTCGTTGAGGCCCTCCTGCGACTCTAGAGGAATTCGGTCGAATGTCCGAAGGACCCAAGGCTGCTTTCCGAGCTCCTCGATGAAATGCGTCTTGAACACATCCACGTCATCCGCGTGACCGCTCTCCCCTAAAAACCCGAACACCAATTGCCGCGCCTGGGCGAACTCGCTATTGAACTCTTTCAGCCCGACCACCGACTCGAACTTGGAAGGCAACAAGTCCAGCACTTCCGAGTCGAAGTTCTGTCGCTTGATTACGACGAAGATCGAAAGAGCCGCGATCGCCAGCGCCGTCACCACGAGCGTCTTGGTTCGATGCGCGATGATGTGGGCTAAAAACTCTGTGATCTTCGCCGCAAAGAGCGACACTCCAGACCTTGAGGGCGATTTCATTCAGTAGACAAATTCGTTGGCCGGCAAAAGTGGAGATTCAATTACGTTATACCGCTGCCCGTTGCAAGTCGGTGCAGACGTCCACTCTTCGAAACAAGCAGTGCCAGTCCAGGAAGGCAGACTATAAAGCAACCGCTTTATCGAGCATTCCGCGATTCCATCCAAAGCTCGATTTCTCATCGCCGAAACGCAAAACCCCATCTGAGCTTCAATGCTCGCTGACGCTGACACTGGCACTGACAACTTCTCCCAGCACCCGCTCGACCGCGGCCAGCGCCTCTTCCACCGTCACCGCCTTCATACATCGAAAATCCAAAGGGCATTCCCGGAGAAAACATGGGCTGCATTCTACGTGATGGCGCAGCACCGCGTGGCCTTGTCCCATCGGCCCCGTCAGCTGCGGTTCAGTCGAACCGAAGATTGCCACTGTCGGCACCCCCAGAAACGCCGCCAAATGCATCGTCCCGGTATCATTGGTCAACAAAAGCCTGCACCGCCGCAGTTGCTCCGCCAATTCCAACAGAGACGTGCGACCGGTCAGATCCGTTGCGCTGGCTTCCAGCCGCTTCATGATTTCGGCGCCCAGCGGCTTTTCGTTCGCCGTACCAAAAATCAGCCAATGCAGTCCCCGCCGTTCGGATAGCTGCTTGGCGGCCGATCCAAACCCTGTCCAGCGCTTCGCCGGGCCGTACTCTGCGCCCGGACAGAGACCCACCAGCCTGGGTTCTGCCGGCCGCTGGTTCACCTGCTCCAGTGCTTCGTGCAGATTCGCTCCGATTCGATCCATGATCCGGAGGTAACGACCTGCCTGATGTTGCAACGGAGCCGGAAACGGCGGTTCAGGAATGAATTGGTTCAGGAAAAAATTGCGCCACGGTCGAGCGTACCCGACCCGGCGCGGAATCCCCGCCAACCACAATTCAATGGCACTTCTGACGGAATTGGGAAACAGAATTGCCACGTCGAAATTGCCTCGGATCTTCGCTGCTACCCCGAAAACAGAGTCGCCCCGGTCGATTGTGATCACTTCGTCGACCTCCGGAACGAAGCGCCAAAAATCCGCCAGCTTCGTTCGGGTTAGTACCGTGAGTCGAACATCAGGTCTTCCCCGTTTGAGACGTCGCACCGCCGGCGCGCTCATCACCGCGTCGCCCAGCCAGTTGCTGGATCGCACCAGGATACGAAACGGCGTCAGGCGGCCGGTATTCTTCGGCACATAGACGCCTCTTTTGTACTCGCGGAGCAGGAATTTTGGTGAGGGAGTCTTCCACCTTTGATGGACCCAGAACCAATCGCTCGGCCGTCGGATGATCAATAGCTCCAGCGCTCGATTAATTCGGTGGGTTAACTCCTCGATTGACGCGCCTCGCTTGGGGACGAACTCGCCGACTTCCAAACGCCATTTCCCGGGACCAACCGTAAAAATGGCCACCGGAAGAAGTTCTGCGCCGGTCTTCGCCGCGAGAATGGCCGGCAAAGGGGTCGTGGAAGCTAGACGATTGAAAAACGGCGTCCATACACCCTTATCGCCGGCATGCTGGTCTATCAGGATCGCCAACATTCCGCCTCCTTTCAGCACGCTCGTGCTTTGGGCAAGTCCATGCGTACGCTCGATCATCTCTAACCCGGTATTGCCTCGCGCACGGCGGATATGCGCGTCTATAAATCGATTTGGCAACGCACGGTAGATGACACCATGCCGGCCAGGACGAACCAACACAGCGCAAAAGATGAAAAGCTCCCAATTTCCAATGTGATTGATCGTCCAGAGAACGCTCTTGGCCCCGTTAATTCGTTCTGTTGCCCGCTCGAAGTTTGAGACGTCCAGATGCTTCCGGACTTCTTCCCAGGGTTTCTCCACCAGGACAAAAGAACACAGGAGATTCGCCATCAGATCCATGAAATGGCGCCTGGCGCAATGCTTCACCTCTTCCTCGGACCAATCGGGAAAAGCTATTTTGATGTTCGCCACCGCCAGGCGACGGTAACCACCGAGCAACTTGTACCCGACCCAGCCAAAGAATTGCCCCAGACCAAACACCCAGGCCAACGGTAAACATCCAAGGAACCATCCCACCCCGCGATAGACAAGGTAGACGACGTAGTCGAGGACATCCGCAGTCTTCAGCCGAGTATTGCTCATTCCTGTATTAAGCTAACCTCTAGCCGCGTGGAACACTCAACTCAAGACAACAGCGTTCGCCTTCGGCGTTCGGCGTTCGGCGTTCAAAAAGAAGTAAACGCGATAACCGTCGTCTCGGTTCGCCCAATTATGAAGAAGCAAGTGAGACCCTTCACTTACTGCGCCGCCGAACGCCGATCAGCCTCGCGGGTGAAACTGCTTATGAATGGACTTCAGGCGACTCTGCTCCACGTGCGTGTAGATCTGGGTCGTCCCAATATCCGCGTGTCCCAGTAGTTCCTGGATGATCCGGAGATCAGCCCCGTTCGCCAAAAGGTGGGTTGCGAACGAATGCCGCAAAAGATGCGGATACACGTTGATTTCGAATCCGGCTGTTGCCGCAATCTCTTTTAAGATTTGCCAGATCCGTTGGGTCGTGAGTTTTTTTCCATGCCTGGACAGAAACACTTCATTCCCGGTCTTGCGCGCAACCAAACCGATACGTTCCTGCGTCAAATACCGGTCGATCGCGTCACAGGCAATCCGTCCGACCGGCACCAACCTCGTTTTTGAACCTTTGCCAATGACCCGGATAAGCCGTTCCTGGAGATTCAAATTCTCGAGGCGTGCACCAGCCAGCTCGCTGATGCGCAGTCCAGATGCATAAAACAATTCCAGAATTGCCCGGTCTCGCAGTGGGAACGGCCGACCCTGAAGATTGATTTCCAACAGATGATTCACCTGCACCTCGTTCATCGTTTCCGGCAAAAACCGCGTCAGGCGCGGTAACGGAAGCAGCTCGGCCGGATCCCGGTCGGTCATCAGACGCATCTTCAAAAACCGGAAGAAAATCTTGAGCGCAACGACAACGAGCTTCATCGACCCAGGAGCGAGCCCTCGCTCCTTCTCTGTCGCGAGGTACTCGGCCAATGCAGCCAGTTCGATCTCGCTCGGCGAAGAAAGCCGTTTAACATTTTGCGCCCAATCTGCAAATCTTTCGAGGGATCGCCTCGTCGACAGTTGATAATTCTCCGATAGCCCCCGCTCAGTGGCGAGGTAAAGGATAAAACAATCGATGGCCCCCGCAAAGTCGACGTCCACTCGACGCAGAATTTAGTATCCTGTCCCCGAAATAGCATGCGTTTTATCGCGCAATGTCACCAAGGCTTCCGGCCTGTAGTTTCCTCGCACCGAGCGATACTTTCGAGACGGTCCAAAGTCCTTCCCATGACCAGTCACGTGAACATTGTGCTACAGCCCCGCTTCCTTTGGGAACCTCCTTCTTGAAAAAACGGCTTGCGATCTGGCAACTCCATGGCAGCATTTTACCCCGTTCGTTACCCGCGGGCATAGCTTAATGGTAAAGCTCCAGCCTTCCAAGCTGGCTATGCGAGTTCGATTCTCGTTGCCCGCTCCAAGTTCCAAACGCTCAAGGACTTACATCACGCTTGAGCCGCACCAGAAAGTTGAGTCAGAACATTTTGTCAGAACAAGTTCAAGATAGTCTGTCATTGTTCGCTTTTGTGTCGCGTGAAATGTACGGGCAACCCGCCCTCAGCAATATGGAAAATTCCCTCTATTGTCCGGCGATCGCATTTCGGGTTGTTTAGCACACCCTGTTTGACGCGATATGAATTCACAATCTCCGACGCGAAACTGTCACGCGTGGGCGGCAACGAAAGTACGCGCGCCATACCGTACCGATCCAAGACGAATGTTCGGGTCGGTGATTTTGCCAACGGGGCGCCTTCCAGAAAATCGTAAAGAAAGGTCTGAATCCGATTATCGGCTGGGCACAGATAATTCCGCAGAAGACGGTCTATTTCGCGCTGATGAGCTACTAACGCCGAGATCTGTTCGAACTGGGAATCGTTGCCTAATTCATAGGTCGGGCAACCCAGGGTAGCCAATTTCAAATTGATATATTGAATTAGCTTCGGGCTCGGTACGGTTGACTGTTCTGCCATCGCTAGATGCCCCAGATTGAAGTTTAAATTTAAAGAAAATGTCCGTCCTTGGGCAGTGGCTTGTTGAGAAATCTCGCATCCGTCCAAGTTGCCCGGTTGTCAACTTTAGCAGGCCCGATGCTCACGAAATCGATGCTTGCGACTTTGACTGTCAGCGAAGCAAAACAGTATCACCATTCCTTCCCGAGTGGCAATTCCAATGAATAACGGAAAACGGTTCTTGCTTCGCTTCAAGGAAAAGGGCGGCACATTTTATCTTTCCTGGGACGCTTCTCCTATCACGCCACGGTGGGTGGAGAAGGAGAATGCTTGATACATCTTTACGTCAAATCAGAGTGCGATTTCGAATGGAGAGTGCCCCAATAGACCCCCATTTGTCTGAAATCGCAGAGCGCTTTTGGGTTTACCAGATTGTCGATGAGCGCACGGATAGCCCGGATAGGGTATTACCCAGGTATTCCGTTCCTCCTCCAACACCGGGATTGTGGGACCGCGCGTCTTCCTGGACGACACGCCCGAGGACCATCGAGTCGTTCAGGCTCCGCTGGCTGGTGTCATGATCTATCCGCTCGCGGAATATGACGGGAAGATGAAGACAATAGACTGGTCGGATATACCGCAACTGCCGCCTCCACCCCCTTAGCGAAGAAGAGACGCAGTGGGTCGTTCCTGAGAAATTCGCGGACCAACTGCCCATCGCGCTGAGCGATGCCCCGCCGTTGCCCGGCGAGGAAGCGCGCTACGCGCAAGTGTTGGCAGTTGTAGAGGCCGCTAAGACCGACCCGAAGGTCAAGGCTGCCTTCACGGCGGGCACGAAGGAGTCGGACGAACTCGTGGTGAAACCTCTCTTCCAGTTCCGCAACTGCGGTCAGCAGTTACCTCACTATTGGAGCACGATCTCGAAGAATCCGCCTTCGGCACGGACTGCTATACGCGCACCGCCGTCGCCAAGTCCGACATCCTGGTCAACGCGCCCAACGAGACCAAATACTATGATCAGGACCTCGACTCACCCGGCGCGCCTCAACAGTGCCAATCGTTATACCGTCACTTTCCCGAAGGACGGCACGCCGCCGGTCTATGGCTTCTGGTCGCTCTCTATTTACAATGAGCACCACTTCTTCGTTGCCAATGTGATCAACCGTTTCTCCGTCGGCACGAAGAACAAGGACCTGAAGTACAACACCGACGGTTCGCTCACGATCTACGTACAGGCCGAAGAGCCGAACGATGCGGTCCAGCGCGCCAACTGGATGCCCGCGCCCCAGGGCGACTTTTCCCTCTACGTGCGCGCCTACTGGCCGAAGGCGGCGGTTACCGACGACACCTGAACTCCGCCCGCAGTCGAAAAGCGCAATGATTGCATGAGCACTCGCGAACAGGTTCTTGATCTAAAAGAACGCCTCTTGCGTTCGATCGGAGCACGCTGTCGGAATTTCACTTCCGGTCGTTCGTCGGCTCGCGCCGCCGTCGGTATTCGTCAATGCCGAGAACCGGCGGCAACGAGCGCCTGTCGACTGGATTTACCTGTGGCAGACGGGCGCTTTCGGAGCCGTCGATGTTCAACCAGGGCAGCTACTATCCTCCCGCCGAGGCGGCTGCCTACGGCCCCGATTCAATGCATGAACCAATGTGCATCGACACGTCATTTGACTTCAGGACTGACGCGTCAGAAGGACCCTGATACGCACAGTCCGACACTTAGACAATACCACAAGCTCCTCTGGAGCAAACCACTGCCGAGCGGTCGGCCCTTTTACCTAAGTGACGCGACGCCTCGCGTCTACCTCCATCACCACTCCGAGCTAGGCGAGTTCTTCTTGTCCAGCGACTCGGTCATCGCCACATTCACGAGGTGGAAATCGCTTAGGCACATCGCAGAGCTATTCCCGGTGGAAGCAAACGAAGCCTTCCGCCGGGTCGGCTACACTATCGGCGCCATGATCGTTTTCCCAGGAAATCGAATTGACGGAAAGCAAACTATTAATGGCGCCCGCGGATTCAACAGGAGGATTGCAGACCGATTCGATCTCACGCTCGAGTGTGTTCGCCGGCACTACTTGGGCCAAAGCAGTCCACTGGGTGAGACGTTGTCGAGGTATCGAGAGTTCTTCGCTTTGTTCGAGAGCTTTCGAGGATACGTCGACTTCTTCATCTTGTATGATTTAGTCACCGGGGATTGCTCCGCGGTGAAATTCTTTATGCCATTCGACGACTTCAGTACCCCATCCGTGCCAATGGATCGCCACGCTTACGAGGATTACCGACGCCTCAGCATCGAGTTCGTCGAAGCTCGCAATCGCAGAATTGACCGATTCTGCGCTCGCTGACTTGCGAGCAGACACGTGACGCAGCAGCCAACCTGAAACGCAAGACGGAAGCCATGAAGCTGTCTACTCTACGCTAAGAAAAGGCGAACCCCTCCCCGCCTTTTTTAGGCGCTGCTGTCGATTTCAGTTAAATCGTAGACTGAAAACCGCAGAGTTCCCTCGGAGTCTACGATTTAATTGAAAAGGGTTTTTTCAGTTAAATCGTGGACTTTTCATTTAATTCGTAGACCATTTGTGGCCCAAATTTAGTCGCAGATTTAAATGAAAATCATCGTCCTGACCAAGCCGAGTCGGCTTGGAGATTGCCGGGCCCAAACGATCTCATCAGGCTGCTCGCCGACGATTCCCAAGTTTTCAGACCGTGTGTCACTCTTCGTTGAGGAGAGTGCAAACGGTCTACGATTTAACTGAAATCGACAACTGCTACGCCGGTTGCAGGCCATTCGAGTCGGTACCTTGAAAATCGCAGACCAAGACTCCAAGCGCCTGCTGACTCAAATCCCACCCGAGCTCAATACGCTGCTGGGTCAGCTCGGTCTGCTTCCGCTATTCTCCCAACCGCCCGCCTGGGCTAAAGCGTAGCCCGAAAAAATCAGCCAGGGGATCCTCTTACGAGGAGAATTCTTCGGAGACTAAAGGAAGCACGGCTTAAGGCGTCCCCGGCTGATTGGGATGCCGGATCTGAGACATCAAAAATGTATTGGAATTTTCGGCCGTCTGGCGTGGTGAGATTGTACTGAAACAGCTCAATAGCCGATGCGTAGACTACCAGCACGAAGCCGATCAGGACCGCTACGAACAGACAACGCATAGTAAAGGAATTGCCCGCTAACAACCGTGCTCTGCGAGCAGCGGCACATCCACGCTTGGTACGAGTGGTGGACAATCGGCCCGGAGCTGTCGATAAAAACCCTCTAGCAAAGTGTCGCGCACAAAAACCAATACAAGGGGAAATCCGTCGACGGAGCCACACTAGTTCCGGGGCGGAATTAGGCACCGCACTTAGAATGGGTGTGTCCGCAGCACCGCCTCCGTTTCGTGCAACTCTCAGGTGCAACCAGGCTGACGCAGGAGACCTCCATTAAGGTCTACCCAAACCAGTGAAATCGCTTCCAGAACATATCCCACGGCTCCTTTGGGTGCCGGCACACAAAAATGTCCGGGTGATCCCCGATGGCGTTGTTCTCGATCCCGTAGGGAATCGTAAAGTGGCCGGCCAGCTCACAGGACGCAAAGACCGTCTCGAGGTCGGCGCGCAGAAAACCTGCGGCGATAACGGTCCTCGGCGGCGGATTGCCGTACCCGCGCAGCCAATGCGAATTTGAGCCGCTGATCACTTCCGGAAGTCCGTGGCCGCGGCCGTAGAGATTGATGGCGGCGGCTTCACCGGCATCGCCGGCCAGAACGCCGACGGGGGCGTCATCCGCTTGCAGCGAATCGCGAACGCGAATCACTGCATCCGTCATTTCGCGCCAGCCGAATTCCTCATTGAGATTTTGGTTCGTCGCGTCAGCGATTTTCCACCAGCGTGAACCGGGCGGTGCCAGCGGCATAACCAGGACGGCTGTCGCAAGACCGCTGACCACCATGCTTCTCCGAGCCGCCCTGCGTATGGTGACAGCAGTCGCTGGGGACAAACCTTCCAACCATTGCTCGCCCCAAACAACGCCGACGGCAAGCAGCATGGGGTAAGCCGGCGCGAGATAGTAGGGTCTGCCTCGGGCAAAGAGCAGGATTAGCAGCGGGATCAAATACATCCAGCCGAGCATACGGTAACGCTTTCCCCCTGGTTTGAAGAAGAGAAAATACAGCCCAGCGATCCATATTGGCACCGTTACCGGATTCGTCACCGCCCAGAATTGCGCGAGCAGGAACCCGTCTGCGCGGCCAAGCCGGACGTCGCGGGCATGGATGAACCTGAGGAAATCCAGCGTTATGAAATCGTGTCGGAGTTGCCAGATGAGGTTGGGAAGGAAGATCAGGAACGCAAAGGCAGCACCGCACCACAACCACTTGCTGAGAAGCGAGCGGGGTCTATCCAGAACAATGCCGCAAACGATGCCCGCTACCAGGAACGCCATCGTGAACTTGGTCATCATGCCGAAGCCAATGACGCATCCCAACGCCAGCCACCAGCGCTGATCTCCGGACTTCAGCAGGCGAATGGTCACCCAGGCCGCCAGCACCCAGCACAGATAGTCGAAGGAAACATATTGGAACAAATACCCGGAACTCACAGCGGGTCCCGCGATCGCCGCCGCCCACGCGGCTACCAGTTGCGCGGGTCGTTTTCCGCCGACTTCGCGAGCCATCAAACCGGTCAGCACCATGGCGATTCCGACCGCCAACGCGGCGAACAAGCGCAGACCAATCATCGACGCGCCAAAAAGCGTCATCGACACTCGCGCGAGGAAGGGAGTAATCGGCGGGTATACCACGTACCCCCAGCTGAGGAACCGAGCGTCGTCGATCGTGGCCAGCTCGTCGCGGTGGAATCCGTATTGGCCGTTGGTCGCGGTGTGCAGCGCGACCAACGCCATTGCAGATAGAACGAGCACGCCAGTATCCGTGGCGATGATCCTCCGGCAGATGGCGGATAGCCGCATAAACATCGCAATCACTATAGCTGAATAGGGGGATACCGCACACAATCCAGCGTGGCTCTTGCTTTCGCCAAATCGCCTGGCGCAGCGCGAGCGACGTGTGCAGTATTGATGGATCTTCAAATGAGAGGAAGTAGCCCGCGATCGCGCGGCTATAATCGTCAATCACGGTTGTGAGCCAGGGCTTTGCATTCCGGCCATCTGGTCGAACCAGTAAGATGTCGAGCGGCGTGTGGTCAGCCTGCCAGATCGAGTTTGGACGTTCCGCTTCGCGCCGGTGAACCAGCTCGAACGTGTTGCTGTATGCTTTGGTCCCTTCGTGTGCCAGCGTCACTAAATCGGCAGGTAGACTCCGGACGATGTTGAAGACGGTGCCGTAGCTCGGTGCCTGTTCTCCGCGGTCTCGGGCGAGTTTAACGATCTGACGATAGAGCGTGGCAATTGGAAGCGGCGGCTTCTGTAAACGCCCTAAGGGCCCACGTCGGAAGTCGACAAGGGTTCGTCGCTCTTTTAACCAGTACTCCAGACCGGGTTGGTGAAAGGACTCGGCCGGCGATTGGGGGTTGAATGGTGTTTGCATAGCACAGCCAATAGGAACCCCGAATGTTGTTGGGTCGAATCCCTTCCGGAGCCAAGCTCCAACCGAATCCTGGGAAGAGCCCTCACTCGCACAACCCGCCATTCGCTACGGCGGGCGTCTAGTTATGTGCAGCGGTCAACGCACCCAAACCACTTCTGGTCATGCCGGGCGCACCTCGCAGCGCCGCCACGTCACATAAGCATTCGGTCCACATAACCTATGGGGAGCTGCTCATAGGTGGTGGACGAGCACGAAAGCATAAGCCGATTGGCCGATCACCGGCCGAAAGATATCGCGAGGATGAGCCAGAGACTCGTTAATAGTTCCCTTGGTAATTTCAACGGTCGAGCTATGGCGGTAGCGCGTGTCCAGCAAAATGACGCGCAGCACCTCTTGGCTGAAAAGCTTCATATCTGCGCAGGCTCGATAGATTGCTTCTGGGTTGTCGAGCTGCTCAGAACGGGCGTGTTTGGTCTCTGCAATGACAGACATGCTCAACGCGGCAACAACGGACTCAGCCTGACGCCGCGGAAGGAATTGCCGTAGTTCCTGAAAGGAAGCGCGAGCTAAACCTTTAAGCGAACCAAAGTGACGAATCAGAGCAAGGGCGACGGACTTTTTACCGACAAGCAAAGTCAGGTGTTCCACGCCAGATAACTCGGAGGAACCATAACGGGCGAGCTTTTCAGAGACGGAGAAGCTCCGCGAGGCTTCGGGAGCAGCTTCGAGAATATTTTGAAGTTCGAAGCAAAGCGCCCCACGGAAAGAGGCCGCAGGAGCAAGAGCGCGGAACGCGGTCGAGGATTTAAATGGAGGGCACCGACGCGCAGCGTTGGGAGGAGACCGTTTAAGCCGCAGACGGCACTCTTGCCCGAAGGACGTCCGTGGGCTCGGAATGCATCTGGCCTAGGCCAGACACGATAAAAGGTTGATTTTAAGCGAACCTGGGTTCGCTTAGGCGAAAGAGGAAGGGAGAGACCGCCGTGGGCTCGACGGGGAGAAAGTCTTTTCTCCCGGATCGGGCTTTTAAGCGGAAGTGTTGTCGAAAAAGCCTGCGTTCAGCCCGATGGCTGGAAGGTAATACCAAATAGCGCGGCGTTGACCTTCCGTGAGAAAGCAAGGCGCGAGCCGCCTAAATTTCCCTTCATTATCGGCGCAAGAAAACCAACGAACAGGAAAAACCAACGAACAGGATTTACGCGAACTGGTGTGGTGGAAGATTTATGGTCATATCCCTTTCTGCATGTCACCGGATTGTTTAGCCTCTCAAGATCGTCTTGGTCGAGGATCACGACGACGCCAGAAGATATCTCGAGCTGTTCTTGAGTGACCTAGGGCAAAAGTCGTGGTGGCGAGGAACGGGCATGAGGGTCTCAAAACGGTAAAAGATTCTTCTCCCGATTTGGTGTTGTCCGACATTAAAATGCCGGGGATGGATGGACTCGAACTGTTGGATGAAATCCGAGCATTGGGACCGGATGCCGCAAACAGTGTACCTGTCTTTGCAATGAGCGCACATTTCTCGCGGACCGATGGCGACCGCATAAATCGAGCACACTTTCGGGCATGCTTGCCGAAGCCATTCACTCCAGATAAATTAGTGGAAACGATTTTAGGTGTTCTTTAGGAACTGCAGGAGGTGGTCGCACTTTGAGCATAGTGTTGTTTCCTGGCTGAAACTCGCCATTTATGAGAGGGATGGCTTCTCTGCCCCGAGCGAGGGCCAAATGCGGCTCGCACCGTCTTCCGCGTATCGATCTTCACAGCCATAGCCTCAAGGAACTTGGGCAACTAGCAGGCGGGATTCATCACAATGCCGCGGAATTGCCATTCGTCGTTTCACTCAGCGCCTCCAGAGCGACCGTACGCTGTTTGAAAAGGTCTCGCTTGTCCAAAAGGAACTAGAGCCTCACTAACAATCGCCCCTTTTGGTGGTGTGAGGAAGCCGTATGCCTCATTTCCAATCCCGCACATGAGAAAGTCGGCTCTAACCGCGCCGAATGTTTCCAAGCGCTTAGCCGATGAGCAAAAACTAGTTTTTTGTCTTTGTATAGACGCGACCTCTCCTCTTTTCTCGCCCAACTCCAGATTGGCGTTTTTACCGACACCGCGCTGGTTATTTATTGAGACTTCAGGTTTAGTTCGCTCAGCAAGGTCCGCAATGGGCTGGCAATTTTGCCCCGCTGCCAGACCACGAACAAATCCCAGGTTGCACCGGCGTCAGCGATGGGAACCATTACCACGTTCGGAACGTTCAGGTGAGAAATGAAGGCTGGTTGAATCGAAATCGCTTCTTCATTCGCTGCTAGGGCGAGAGTTTCCACAAGACCATCTGCCCTGTCAATGGTGCCCAGGCGGGGACGGAAGCCGCCATACTTGCGGCACAACTGAACGATCCTCTGCGTGTATCCCGGCACCACATCGTCCGATCCCCGCACGAACGTTTCGCCCTTCAATTGTGAAAGAGACACCTGTCTTTCGGTCGCGAACCGGTGGCTGACGGGAAGCGCAACAAGGCTCCTAACAGTCGCCAATTTACGAGCATAGAAATCGCGCGAGAGCAGATCTATACCGTGCAAGGTCAGTGCTAAATCAATTTTGCCTTGCCGTAATGCGATAATCATCTCGCCAGGCGTTTGATCCAGCATTTTGACTTTCAGCCTCGGGTAAGCGCGCCGCACCACGGCCAGAGCCGGCCCAAGATACTCCTGGACGGCCGACGCAATATAACCAATAAGCAACCGTTCACTTTCTCCGCGATTCAGCCGGCGGACCTCAGCCATGGTGGAATCATAATCTGCCAGAAGCGTTTTTGCCCTTTCGGCAAGGGTATGTCCTCCTTTCGTGGGACGCACCCCGGCCGATGTTCGTTCCAAAACGCGCCCACCGAGATCGAATTCGAGTGATTGCATCTGTCGCGTGATGGCGGACTGAGAAATGCGCAGACGGTCAGCCGCACGACGGAGGCTGCCTTCCTCAAGGACCACTAAGAACAAACGAAGCTTTTCCAGCATGATTGAAATAGTGATGCACATTTTGCATCACTGCAATCACGAACCGGCATTATCCGCAAGGATCGAGAAGACGTACCTTGGCAATATGAGTAATAACCACGTCCAGATTGTGAAGGACTTTTTTGTAGCAATGCGCAGCGGCGATATGCAAGCTCTGCTGGCGTTGTCTGCCGAAGATATTGAATGGATCATTCCGGGCGAGGGTTGGCCGCTGGCCGGCACGCACCGCGGGCACGCGGGATTGGCCGATTTGCTTCAGAAGGCTTCCGAAACGCTGGAAACTTCATACCCAAAGCCCTTTCAATTCATTGCGCAGGGAGACCGGGTTCTGGTCGTCGGCTTCGCCAGGGGGAAAATCATAGCCACGAATAAAACGTTCGAGGACGATTGGGTCTTCGCCATTACCGTTCGAAATGGCAAACTGACTAACATCCGGGAGTATATCGACACGCAAGCGCTGGCGCGGGCCTCCGAGATGAGTCTCGGCAATGAAGAAATCATTAGAAAACTCTATGCTGCCGCAGAGGGGCCAGGAAAGGATTTCAAGAAGTTTGTCCCCTTTTTCTCGGAGGAAGGATACATGTACGACATTCCTTCCGGCACAAAGTTTCGCGGGAAAGCCATTGGTGACTCTATTG
>Ga0210387_10000460_pt1 | contig 29021 bp, 28 predicted proteins | sample IncBWC7OmetaG_FD_160108 | JGI IMG/M metagenome (GOLD analysis project Ga0210387, IMG submission 160108) | Forest soil microbial communities from Barre Woods Harvard Forest LTER site, Petersham, Massachusetts, United States - Inc-BW-C-7-O ...
GTAGCTGGCACCGCGTGGGGCAGGCCTGCGGATAGCACCGCGACGCGGGCGATGTTGCTCGCCTGGGCGCCAGCCTGGTCCACGCAGCCCATGATCACGTCGTCGACCGCGTCCGCATCTACGGCGACACGAGAGAGAACCTCGACCAAGACGTGCGCCGCGAGGTCCGCCGGATGCGCGGTAGCCAACCCGCCGTTCCTGCGTCCTACGGGCGTTGGCGTCGCGGCGACGATATAGGCCTCGGTACCGGTCATCTCGGCTCCTCTACACCGAGTGATGTCGCTTGACGAGATCGCTCGCCGAACAGATCTATGCGAACTATAACTATTGATTTCCATCTCTAGCCAGAGGTAGCGTCTCGGATATTGCTGCTATTTATATTCATCATCTGTAGAGTTACGGAGGGAGGAACCTCCGCCTGAACGGTCCAGAGAGGATGCCCATGAACTCGTCGCGCTCCATCAAGATCGGGTGCGGCTCGGCCTATGCCGACGACCCGCTCGACGCCGCTGCCGCCCTAGCGGACAGTGGCCAGGTCGACTACATGGGCTTCGACTGCCTGGCCGAGCGCACGATGGCCCTAGCCCAGATCCGCAAACTGCAGGATCCGAGTGCCGGACAGGATCAACGCATCGCCCAGATCGTCCCCCTCATGAAGCGCCTGCTGGAACGCGGCGGCAAGGTGATCGGCAGCTTCGGCGCGGCCAACCCCAACGCCGCGGCCGTTGACTTCGCCACCGCGCTCTGCGGGCTGGGCATCGATGGCGTCCGCATCGGCATCATCCGCGGGGACGACGTGCTGTCCCAGGTGCTGTCGACCGACTACGCCCTGCCCGAGCTACGGACGAGCACCAGCACGATCAAGGAACGCATCGTCTGCGCCAACGCCTACATCGGCGCAGACGCGATCGTGGACTGCCTGCGCGAGGACGCCCAGATCGTCCTGGGCGGGCGCCTCGCCGACCCGTCGTTGTTCGTCGGGCCGATCTGCCACGAGATGCAGTGGGATCTCGATGACTGGGATCGCGTCGCCGAGGCCACCCTCGCCGGTCACCTCCTCGAGTGCGGGGAGCACGGCACCGGCGGCAACTTCGAGGACCCGCCGTACCGCTCCGTTCCCGATCCGCACAACATCGGCTACCCCATGGCCGAGATCGACGAGAGCGGCATCGTGGTCACCAAGCTCGCAGGCACCGGTGGACTGATCGACCGCAACACCGTGCGGGCGCAGCTCTACTACGAGGTCCACGACCCCGCGCGATATCTCACCCCTGACATCGCGGCCGACTTCAGCGAGGTGACGATCGAGGAACTCGAGCCGAACCGCGTCCGGGTCGGCAACGCCAGGGGCCGCGAGCGCCCGACGGAGCTCAAGGTCCTAGTCGGCATCGACCAAGGCTGGAAATCGGTCGGCGAATTCTCCTACGGCGGCCCGGGGTGCGTCGAGCGCGCCCAGCGAGCGGCCGAGATCCTCCGGAAGCGGATCGACCGCCTGGGCGACGCCGTCGAGGAGATTCGCATCGACATGCAGGGCGTGAACTCGCTTCACCTGGGCGCGTTCACTGCCGGGTACCCCGCCGAAGTGCGGCTCCGGCTCGCCACCAGGTGCGCCACCCGCGAGGCGGCGGCCACGGCGGCGCATGAGGTCGAGACGCTGTACACCCACGGCCCGGCCGGCGGCGGCGGGGCGGTCACCTCCATCGCCCGAGCCATCGGCGTCACGCCGGCGTACGTCCCACGCGACCAGATCGACATCAGCTACTCGGTGGTGACCTCATGAAGCTGCGGGAGATCGCGTTCTCACGCTCCGGTGACAAGGGCAGTACGAGCAACATCTGCGTGTTCCCCTACAACGACGCCGACTACGGCCGTCTCGTCGACAAGCTCACGGTCGAGGTGGTGCGCGAGAAGTTCGCGGCACTGGTCACCGGCGAGATCGTACGCTACGAGATCCCCGCGAACTACGGGCTCAACTTCGTGCTCTTCGACGCCCTCGACGGCGGCGTCTCCCAGACCCTGCGCGTCGATCCGCACGGGAAGTCGTTCCAGTCCTTGATCCTGGACATCGACGTCTGACGACCTGCGCGTGGGGTTACTGGGCCCCGATGCACAGGAACGCCTTCCCCGCCAGCTCGCGCGCCGCCATGGCCTCGAGAGCGGCTGCGCCGCGCACACGGCGGGTCAGGTCGGATTCGAATCGGCGACCCGCGCGCGTAGGGCGGCCTTGGCGATCTTATCCAACGTCGATCGGGGGAAGTCGTCGATGACGAAGACCTCGCGCGGACGTTTGAAGTCGGCCAGCAGGCCCTCGCAGCGCTGCCGAATCGCCGTCTCGGCCTCGGCCGGGTCACCGCACACCGTCACGAACACGACCGGCACCTCACCGAGCATCGGATCCGGTCGACCGACGACCGCCGCCTCACGGACGCCCGGGGTGCCCAGCACGACGCGTTCGATCTCGGGTGCGCCGATGTTCTCGCCGCCCACCTTCAGCACGTCCTTGTCACGCTCGACGAACGTGATCGACCCGTCCTCACCGGCCCGCACGCGGTCGCCGGTGCGGAACCACCCGGTGTCGGTGAAGGCCTTCGCCGCGGCCTCGGGATTGTCGTGATAGCCGACGAACAGCGACAGCCCGCGGGTCCCGAGCACGAGGAGGTTGCCCGCTTCCCCGGTCGGGACCGGACGGTCGTCGTCATCGACCACCGCGACGCCGTATTCGGGCGCGGGTCGACCCATGGACCCGACGACGCGGGGCAGCCCCGGCAGACTGCAGATCGGGTGCGAGATCGTCTCGGTCATGCCGAACCAGCCTGTGGTGCCGACGCCGCCGGGGCCCGTGCCCACCGCTGTCACCGAGCCGCCGGCCCAGCCGCGGAAGTAATGTTCGTCCGGCGCCTCGACCGAGGCGAGTGCGCGCAGGCAGAACGCGACGAGCGTCGACCAGGTGCATCGGTGCTCGACCGCAACGCGCCAGAATCTGCTCACCGAGAAGCGGGGCACGAGCACCATCGACGAGCCCGTCCATAGAGTCGCGAGGAACGAGTACGACAGCGCGTTGGTGTGGAACAGCGGCAGGTGCACGAAGTTCACGTCGCTGATCGTCAGATCCTGGTGTCGGCTGTTGACCAGACCGCCCCAGAGGCAGTTGGCCTGGGTCCAGACGACCGCCTTGGGCCGCGCGGTCGTGCCCGACGTGTACTGGATGCTGGCCGGCGCCGAGGACGGCGTCGGTACCAGGATCTCGTCCGGGTCGGCGAGGTACCGGCGGAAGGTCGCGGGCTCGTCGACTGCACAGAGCCAGCGCAGCGCCGGCATCACCCTACCGACGGGCTCGACGTGCTCCGCATCGGCGAAGGCAGCGACGATCGCACTGTGCTCGGCGAAGTAGGCCAACTCGTCGCTTGAGCTGCGGGTGTTCAGGCACACCGCGACCGCGCCGATGCTGGTGATTGCCGACCACGCGATGAGGAACTCCGGCCGGTTGTCCATCACCAAGGCCACGCGCTCACCCGGCGCGATACCGGCTCGCCGAAGCCCTGCGGCCAGGGCGAAGACGTCGTGCGCGAACGCCGCGTACGACCAGCGCTGCACCGGCTCGCCGTTGGGCACCCACACGAGGAACTCCCTGTCCTTCCTCGTCTCCGCTCGCCGCCCGATCAGCTGGGCGATGTTCGCGTTGTCTCCGAAGGGGCTGGACGGCGTCGGCGTCATCCGAACGTTCCAACCGGGCGTTGTGCGGTCGACTGACACGTCTACTCCTCACGGTGGTGCTCACTGCCGCGATGAGACCCTCAGCTAGAGAGGGCGCCCGCCCGTCGGTTCTCGCGACCTACGCGCAGCGGCAGACTGACCAACTTGCGCAGCTGCGGCCCGCCTGTCCAGGACGGATCGGAGTCCAGCAGGGTCAGATCGGGCGCCCGTCGGACGAGTTCGTCAAGCATCGCGGCGGCCTCGAGCCGAGCCAAAGAGGCCCCGAGGCAGAAGTGCGGACCTGCACCGAACGACAGATGGTCACGGGCGTCGGCCCGGCAGACGTCCAGGCGCTCGGGATCCGTGAAGCTCGCCGGGTCACGGTTCGCCCCGGCCATCGAGGCCAGGACCGTCTGGCCCCTCGGGCAAGTGACCCCGGCGACGGCGGTGTCCTCGACCGTTACGCGTGCCGCGAACTGCGAGGGTGTGATGAAGCGCAGCAACTCCTCCACCGCGTTCGGGATGCGCGTGGGGTCGTCGATGAGCAGTCGCCACTGGTCGGGTCTGCGCAGCAACTCGAGCAGTCCCCCACCCAGCAACGTCATCGTCGTCTCGTGGCCGGCGAAGAGCAGTTGGACGAACATGGCGGCGAGCTCGGGGCGTTTGAGATGCCCGCTCGCGTGCGCTGTCATCAGCACCCGAACGAGCTCGGTCGGCTCGGGATCCTCGCCACTGCGCTCGATCAGGTGGTCGACATAGTCGACGAAGCTCTGCTGCGCGAAGCGCGCCGCGAGCATTGTCGGGCCGTCGTAACTGCTCACGGCAGCGCCGAGGGCCGCGGACCACTTCTGGATCGCGTCGAGTTCGGCCCGGTGGACGCCGAGGAAATCGCCCATCATCAACAGCGGCAGACGGGCGGCGAGCACCATGCCGTCGGGCTGGTCGCTCGCGAGCAGCTCGGTCACGAGCTCGGCGGAGTAGCGACGGGCGGAGTCGTCGAGGCGCGCGATGTTCCGGGGGGTGAAGAGCTTCGACGCCACGGTCCGGATGCGCCGATGGTCCGCGCTGTCGGTGCGACTTGCGAAGTTCGCCTGGAACGCGATGACCTCGTCGAACGCCTCGAGCGCGTCGCCGTCGAGACGCTCGCGCGCGGCCGCGATCCATGAGCCCTCGACCAGGCCACGGCTGCTCAGGTTGGTGTTGTCCCGCAGCGTCGCGCGGACCGCGTCGTACCCGGTCACGAGCACGATGTCGTCGACCTCGACGACGCCCGAATCTTCCCTGATGCCGCGATAGATCGTGTACGGATCGGCCAGCGCGCGCGGATCGGCCCCGAGCAGCGCGCGGATACCCGACACGTCCGAGGTTCCCCTGGTCATACCGAACCTTCCTACTGCAGTACCGACAGGGAGCGCTCACCAGCATCCCGGCGTCGACCGGATCACCGTGCCCGTCGTCCAGCGCGAGAGGTCTGCAGCCAGGAAGAGGACGGACCAGGCGACGTCCCATCCGTTGGCCTCGTTGAGCAGGGGTGACGCCACGCGCCGTTGCTCCCGGCTGTCCGGCACGACATCAGTTTTAGTATAGATGCGAATGATATGTATAGATAGGCTAGCTTCTCGCCTCCGACGGCGCAAGGGCGGCCTCGAGCGCACTCCTGCAGGAGGTTCGATGCGCAGTATCCACCACGCCGGGAGCACCGTGTCCTCATTCGAACGCTCGCTCGACTTCTGCGCCGAGATCCTCGGGATGGATGTCGCGGTCGCGCTGGCGCCGCGGCAACGTCGCAGGCTAAGCCGCCGCGTCCCGGTCCACGACCGCCACCGACTCGATGTCACGCACGGCGGGCACGATCCAGCGTCCGAGGTCGTCCAGGTACTCGACGACCTCGTCGATGGTCATGTCCGGCCAGTGGGCGCGGACGAGGACGGGATCGACCGGCGCCGCCGCCGCGAGCCGCGTGAGCTTCGCGACGCACTCGTCCGGGGTTCCGCAGAAGGCCTCCTGACTGGCGGCCCCCCGGAACCGCGTCGACAGCTCGGTGGCGTCGCGGGTCGGGTGGGCACGGTTCGCGTAGGCCACCAGACGGCTCTTGGCCATCCGCTCGAAGCGTTCGTAGGCCGCGTCGGTCGTGGCGGCCGGGACGATCTCGCGCCGGATGGGGTGCTTTCCGGCGTAGGGGTGCTCGGCCTGCCGGGTCTCGTCCTCGTACAGGGCCAGCAGCCGTAGCATCTCCGTGTAGGTCGTCCCCGGCGTGATCGGCCAGCCGGCACCAAGCCGGGCGGCCCGCACGACCCCCCGGTCGCGCGAGGCACCGATCCACAACGGGATGTGCGGCAACTGCACCGGCTGTAGGTGCGGACGGACGTTGTCGAGGTTCCAGTAGCGCCCGTGATGCGTCACCGAGTCCTCGGTCCAGAGCCGCTTCATGAGCCCGATCGACTCCTCCAGCATCCCGAGACGCTGGGACCTCTCGACGCCGAACGCAACGAATTCCTCGGGCCGGTAGCCCGAGCCGAGCCCGGCGGTGAACCGTCCGCCGCTGACGATGTCGAGCGTCGCGAGCTCCTCGGCCAATGCGACCGGGTGGTAGAGCGGGACCTCGAGGACGGTCGTCGCGATCCGCACCCCGGGATCGAGCTCGCCCGCGAGCCGGGCAAGGGTCGGGACGGGCTGCAGGCAGCGCAGCTCGCCGTAGAGGTAGTGCTGGGCGAGCGTGATGTAGGTCAGTCCGTTGCGCTGGGCGGCCGCCACCTGGCGCAGCAGTTCGTCCATCTGGACCCGCGGATCGGTGCTCGAATGCACGTCACCGATGAGGACGCCTATCTCCACGTCGCCGTTACCTCAGCCTCTCCGCTTCGTCGCGTCATCGACCACGCCATACGTCGGATTCAGAGATGAGGACCTTCTCGACGTCGTCGCTCTCACTCACTGTCTCTCCTCCGGAGATCGACCCGCACGGGTCCAGCGAAAGCTCTAGGCGGACGGCCGGGCGATTAGCCCTCGGGGATGTCGTCAATCTGCGTCGTCCGGAAGGTGATCTCCTTGCGGACGAGCACTAGGCCCGTCGCGTCGCGTCGCACGAGATCCCGGGCTCGGGCGGCATGTAAATCAACTTAGGAAATCACCGAGCCAGGCCGGGACGGACGGGCCGTAGAGCGCCTCGGGCCAGTGGGCTGGCCGCTTGTCGCCGTAGGCCCGCACGCTCAGCGGGCCCTTCAGCGCCTCGGCGTAGTCCTGGACGCTCGCGTAGTACATGTAGCCCATGAGGCGGTCCTGGAAGCGCCAGCCGTCCTGAGTCCGCCGGTAGACATCCCGGTAGCGCAGCGCGACCAGCATCGGCTGGTCGTTGCGCACGACCTCCGCGTGGCCGGCGACCAAGCCGCGGGCGATGTCGGGGTTGTCCTCGTCGAACCGCACCACGTGCCCGTGGCTGACATGGTTCGTCGGCCCGAGCGCGCCGAATCGGCCCTGGTAGGTCTGCAGGATCTGGTCCAGCCCGGACGCGGCGAACACTCCGTCGTGCGAACGCAGGGTGGCATCTTCGGCGAAGAGCCTGCGGACGCCGGCCAGGTCGCGTTCGTCCATGACGAAGCCGTAGAGAACGACCAGGTCCTCGATGTCGGCCTTGTCCTCGATCCGCCTGAGCCGTGCCTCGATTCCGGCTGCGGACATGGCGACCCTTCCTTCCTCTTCTGGCGGCATCACTTTCCGGCCCGATCGCCGAGAAAGGCCTTCACCACGTCTGGATGCCTGCGCATCTCGGTGGCCGACCCGGTGAGCGTCAGGTGCCCGCGCTCCATGACCACCGCGGACCTGGCCACGCGCAGCGCGGCCATGGCGTTCTGCTCGACCATCAGGACGCCGATACCGGTACTGGAGATGTCGGCGATCGCGTCCATGACGGTATCCACGACCACCGGGGCCAGGCCCATGGACGGCTCGTCCATGAGGATCGCCTTGGGCGCGGACATCATGGCCCGGCCGAGCGCGAGCATCTGCTGCTCGCCGCCGCTGAGCAGCCCGGCCGGCTGGCGGCTGCGCTGGCCCAGGATCGGGAACAGCTCCAGCACCTGCTTGAGCAGCCGCTCACGCCCCGACTCGGAGTGCTTGACATACCCGCCGAGCAGCAGGTTCTCATGCACGCTGAGCGGAGCGAAGACCTTGCGTCCCTCCGGCACCAGGACCAGCCCGGCCCTGGCCACCTTGTAGGAGGGCCATCGGGAGATATCCGCGCCGTCCCAGACGATCTTGCCCGCCTCCTGCCTGAGCTGCCCGGAGATGGCTCGCAGGCTGGAGGTCTTGCCCGCGCCGTTGGCGCCCAGGATCACCTCGATACGGCCCAGATCCAGGGACAAGTCGATGCCGCGCACCGCTACGACGCCGCCGTAGCGGACGCGCAGGCCGGTGACCTCAAGGATTGACATCCTCTTCACCCCGCTTTCCTAGGTAGGCCTCCTGGACCGCCGGGTCGCTGACCACGGCCTCCGGCTTGCCCTCGGCGATCAGCTTGCCGAAATTCATCACCCAGACGTGATCGCAGACGTCGGTGATCATCTGCATGTCGTGCTCGACCAGCACCTGAGCCAGGCCGCCCGCTTGCAGGGTGCGCATGACCTCGGCGACCTCGTCGCGCTCGGCCCGGTTCATGCCCGCGGTCGGCTCGTCGAACAGCAGCACGGCGGGCTGGGCGGCCACCGCCCGAGCGATCTCCACCCGGCGCTGCGTGCCGTACGACAGCGTGCCGACCAGGTGGTTCTCCATCCCGGTCAGCTCCAGGCGCTCGATCGCCGCCATGGCCATCTCCCGGCATTGCCGCTCGTGGCGACTGGTCCGCCACGGCAGCAGCCAGTTGCCCACGATGCCGGGGCCGAAGACCCCGGCATCCGCGCCGAGCATCACGTTCTCCAGCACCGAGCGCGACGACATGACGCGGACCGCCTGGAACGTGCGGCCGATGCCCATCCTGGCCACGGCCGGAGCCGAGTCCCGCTGATAGTCGTGGCCTTTGAAGGACAGGCGGCCGTCGGTCAGGTCGATCATCCGGGACAGGGCGGCGAGCAAGGTGCTCTTCCCGCTGCCGTTAGGACCGACCAGGCCGTGCAGGGCACCGTCGGTGAGCTGGATCGACACCCCGTCCACCGCGTGCACGCCGCCGAAGTGAACCTTGGCGTCGGTGACATCAAGAAGTGGCGTCATGTCCGCTCCTCCCTAGCTCCGACGCGCTGGCCAGCGGGCCGCCGGCGGACGCGGCGGGTGAAATGCCCGGCGGCGTGGGTGGTGCGGCCCCGGCCGGTGCCGGGACCGCGGACCGGTGACGGGAGAGCTGGCCGCGTCCGCCTCGGATCACCCAGCGGATGATCCCGAGCAGGCCGTCCGGTTCATAGGCGACGACCAGGATGACCAGGACGCCGTAGACGATCGACCGGTAACCGCCCAGCGCGGAAGAGACCGCCGGGAACCAGGCCACGAAGATGGCCCCCAGGACGGCCCCACGCCACGATCCGATCCCGCCCACGATGGCCATGGTCAGCCCGGCCACGATCAAGGTGAACCCGAAGCTGCCCGGCGTGACCGTGCTGAAATTCAGCGTGTTGAGCGCCCCGGCGACGCCGCCCAGGGCGGCGCTCAGCGCGAAGATGAGCTTGCGGTAGTTGCCGACCTCGACGCCCACGCTACGGGCCAGCTGCTCGTCGCCGCGCAGCACTTCGATCGCGCGTCCCACGCTGTGCCGCTCGAGCTGGCTGACCAGCAGCACGCCGATGACCGCCACCAGGCCGAGCCCGAGCGTGGTGATCTCGAGCGGCACGCCGAATAGGCCGACGGCGCCGCCGGTGATCTTGCCGCCGTTGGTCGCGACCACCACCAGGATCTCGTCGATGGCGAACGTGACCATGCCCAGGTACAGCCCGCGCAGGTGCATGAGCGGGATGGCGAGCAGGTAACCGCCGGCGGCCATCGCGACGAGGACGATCAGCAGGGTGACGATGAGCGGGACACCGCGGGTGGCCAGGTTGGCCGCCGTGTAGGCGCCGACGCCGAACGCGCCGACGCTGGCGAAGGAGAAGATGCCTGATTTCAGCACGACCTGAAAGCTGAGCGCGAGCAGGACGTAGATCGCCGTCGTCTGAAACAGCGTGGCGTGTGCCTCGTACCAGATGTTCACGTCCGGTCCACCCTCAATCGCCGGAACAGCCCGCTCGGCATGACGAGCAGGATGATGATGATGAGCGCGAACGACACGGCATCGGTCCAGGTGCCCGACGTCGTAGCGCTGACCAGCGTCTCCCCGCTGGCCAGGATCATGGCCCCGACCAGGGTGCCCCAGACGCTGCCCACACCGCCGATGACCACTGCGGCGAACGCCTTGAGCAGCAGATCCTGCCCGGATTCCGGGGTCAGGCTGTCCAGGAAGATGGCCAGGAACACGCCGGCTATGCCGGCCGAGGCGCCGGAGAAGACCAGCGCGAGGGCCGACAGCCGGCCCTGACTGATGCCCATCAGGCCGCTGGTGTCGGTGTCGACCGCCAGGGCCCGCAGCGCCCGGCCGTTCCTGGTCCGCTGCAGCCAGAGCGCCAGGGCGATGGTGGCGGCCAGGGTGACCGCCACGATGACGATCTCGATGGTGGTGACGTAGACGCCGCCGAAATGGAACTCGCGGGTATTAATCGCCGTGCTGGTGATCGAGAACGGGCTGTCCACGGTCACCTGCTGGGCGATGGTTACGGGAATCGTGGCGGCGCCGATGCTGGCGATGAGCATCGCCAGCTCGGCGTCCCGCAACGTTTTCGCGCGTTTTCTGATCGGCCGGAAAACCCCCACGTCAAGCGCGAGTTCGAGAATCGCCCCGACCGCCATCGCGATGATGGCCAGCACCCAGAGCGGAATATGAGCGTCCAGCCGCTGGGTAATCAGGTAGCAGGTGAAGGCAGAGAACATGAACACGGCTCCGTGAGCCAGGTTCAGGACGTTCAGCGTGCCCCAGGTCAGGCTGAGCCCGAGAGCGAACAAGCAGTAGCACGAGCCCAGCACGATCGCGTTGATGACCTGCTCCATAGTGCACCTCCCTCCGGGTCGGTTCTCGAACCGCGACGGCGGCTAGGGGTTCTGGTTTTTCATCGGAACGGCTGCGTTATTGAGCCACTGGACCAGGACCGGGGTGGCCTGTTCCTGGCCGTTGACGACCTTGGCCTGGCCCAGCACCCCGGCGAAGCCGGCCTCCCCCTCGCTGATCAGCGCGGCGTCGACCGCGGCAGGCGCGACGGAGTTGGCACTCTTGATCGCCCGGGCCGCGTAGAAGGTAGCGTCGTAGGCCTCCGCCGCCCAGTCGCTTGGTGACTTGTGGTACTGCGCCTCGTAGGCCTTGGTGAACGACGCGGAGACGGAGCCGAACGGAGCGCCGGGCACCCAGTCGGAAGCCCAGACGATGCCGTTGGCCGCGCCGCCGGCCCCGTCCAGGGTGCCGTTGCCCGCGCCGTCTTCGGCGATGATCTTGCCGGTGAAGCCGCCCTGCTTGAGCTCGGTGGCCGCGGTGGCGTTCTGCGTCAGCACCACGTCCAGCGCCACGGCCTGGGCGTGGTAGGACAGCAGCTTGGAGACCTCGGCCGAGATGTTCGACTGCGCGGCCAGCACGGACGCGGTGCCGACGACCGAGAAGCCGTACTTGGGCCCGTCGGCCGCAGTCTCCTGGCCCAGCGACACCTCGGTCGGGAAGTCAGAGTCCTGCAGCACCGCCACGGTCTTGACGCCCTCGGCCTGCAGCCACTTGAAGGCCAGCGGGATCCGGTCGGTCTGCAGCGGCGTCAGCCGGAACATGTACTTGCTGAGCAGGGTGCCCGGTCCGCCGGCCTGGGTGAAGACCGTGGGCACGCTGGCCCGGGACAGGATCGGCGCGACCGCGACCGCGGTGCCGCTGGACGGCGGGCCGATGACCAGCGGATAGTGAGCGGTGGTAGCGGCGGTGGCCAGGCTGGCGGCGGTGGCGGGGTTGGTGGCCGAGTCGCCGTAGGTGATGCTCAGCGTCGAGGAGCCGAGCAGGTGCTGCGCGTTGATCTGGGTGATCGCGAGGTTGATGCCGTTCTCGTCGTCCACGCCGACCGCTCCGGCCGCTCCGCTCGCGTCCTGGATCGAGTACAGCTGGATCTTCGAGGGCAGGCCAGAGGCGGTGGTACCGGTGGTGCCGCTGGTGGATCCGGTGGAACTGCTGGCAGAGGTGCTGCACGCGCTCAGCGCGCCCACGGCGGCCACGACGATGACCGCCGCGCCGAGCCTGGTTCTGCTCCCGATCCTTCGTCTTGGTGTCATGTGATGCTCCGTAAGGTCCGCAAGTTGATGCACGTGGGTGGGTTTGGTCGCCAAGCCGGCGAACGGGGTGGCCCGCGTTACGACAGAAGCGGCGTGGCGGAGCCAGTTAATTTGATTGTAATGATGACTATAATGATCCTAGATTACGGCGTCCAGCCCCTGGCCGAAGTTTTCTCGAGTGCCTCACGTGGCCTGGCCGACGCGGCCTTACCTGGCCGACGCGCGGCGGACGGTCCGGTGCCGGTCCATCCGCTTCCAGCCCAGGGCATCGTCGGCGATCAGCACGGCCTGGAGGTTCGCCGAGCCTTCGCCGGTTTGCCAGAGCTTCGCGTAGTTCAGGTACGTGCTGACCGGGAACTCGTCGCTGAAGGCCGAGCCGCCGAAGATCTCGGCGGTGGCCTGAGCCGCCCGGTTGCCCACCTCGCCGGCGTAGTACTTGGCGATCGAGCTTTCCCTGGTGGCGATGTCGCCGGCGTCATACCTCGCCGCCGCGGCCGCGACCAGCGCCCGCGCCGCCGCGACCTCGCAGGTCATGTCGGCGAGCGGCTTCTTGATGAGCTGGAACTCGCCGATCTTCTGGCCGAAGGCCTCGCGCTGGTTCGCGTACGCGAGGGCCGCGTCCAGGCAGGCCTGGGCCAGGCCCACCGAGCGGGAGGCGACCGACAGCCGGCCGAAGTCCATCGCGTTCATGGCCACGACGAAGCCCTGGCCCTGTTCGCCGAGCAGGTTCCCGGCCGGGACGCGGACGTCGTCCAGGGTGATGGCGTTGGTGGGCATCAGGTTGCCGAGCACGCGGCACGGGACCCTGGTGACCTGGAAGCCCGGTGTCCGCGTGGGCACCACGAAGGCCGACACCCCGCGGTGGCCCAGGTCCGGCTCGGTCTTGGCGTACACGATCGCGACCTGGGCGACGTTGGCGTTGGTGATCCACATCTTGGCGCCGTTGAGCACGAAATCGGCACCGTCACGCACGGCCCTGGTCCGCATCGCGCCCAGGAAGTCCGTACCGCCGTCCGGCTCGGTCATGGCGTTGCAGCCGAGCAGCGTGCCCTGGATCAGGCCGGGCACGAACCGGTCGGCCAGCTCCGGACGGCCCCAGTTCGCGATGGTCAGCGGCACCGTCGCCGCCTGGAGGTTCATGGCGGCGGAGAGCGGCGGGTAGACCCAGGCCAGGCTCTCCGCCACGGCGGCGAGCGCGGCGAAGCCGGCGTCCGTGCCGCCGAGCGACTCGGGGAAGCAGCAGCCGAAGAAACCCAGCTCGCCCATCTCCCGGTACAGGTCACGGGGGAACTCGCCCGTCTCCTCGAGCTGCCGGAACCGGGGCCGTACCACCTTGGTTCCCCACTCACGGACCAGCGCTCCCAGCGCCTCCGCATCGGACTGCTCGATCCCGGTGGGCATGACCCTCACTCCTCGCGTAGGCGCGTATCCGGCGGCTCGGACCAGGACGGCGGCCGCTTGGCCAGGAAGGCAGCGGCGCCTTCTCGCAGGTCCGCGCCGAGGAAGAACGGCAGGTTAAGGAACTGCGCGGCGTCCAGCGCCTGCGCGGGCGGCATCTCCGACAGGAGCAGGAACGCGCGCCGCCCGAGCCGGATCGCCTGCGGGCTGACCCGGGCGAACCGCTCGCCGAAGTCATCGACCGCCGCCATCAGCTCGGCGGTTCCGTCGTACACGTGGTTGACGAAGCCGACGCGATGGGCCGTCTCGGCGTCGATGGCCTCACCCGTCATCATCATCTCGAGCAGCAGCTTGCGGGGTAGCGACCGGACCAGCTGGGCCACGATGATCATCGGGAACAGGCCGATCTTGACCTCCGGCATGGCGAACCGGGCGGCCCGGCTGGCCAGCACCACGTCGGCCAGGCCGGCCAGGCCCAGCCCGCCCGCGTAGGCCGGGCCGTTGACCGCGGCGATGACCGGCTTGGGCGCCTGGAGCATCATCTGGTGCAGCTCGACGATGGCGGCCGGCCAGGCGTAAGCGTCCTCGGCCCCCAGCTCTCCCAGCTGCCCCATCTGCCGCAGGTCACCCCCGGCGCAGAAGGCCGGGCCGGCGCCGGTCACGGCCACCGAGCGCACCTCCGGATCGTCGAAGAAATACTGGAAGGCGTCCCGCAGCGCGCGGGCCGTCTGCCGGTCGAGCGGGTTGCGCTCCGCGGGCCGGTTCAGGGTGACCAGGCCGAGCGTCCCGCGCCGGTCGAGGAGGACCGGTTCAGGCACCGGAGCGCTCCGGTCCGTTCAGCTCCATCCGAAGCAGCCAGGCGTACATCACCTTGCCCAGGTGGTCCGAGCGCAGGGACATGGTCCCGCCGCCGTCCAGGGCGCGGGTCAGGACGAAGTTGAGCGCGCGGATGCCGGGCATCTCGTACCGCGTCACCGTGCCCAGCACCAGGTCGCCGTAGTGGGCCCGGACCCGTTCCGCGGTCAGCTCGCGGCACAATCTCTGGTAGCCGGCCTCGTCGTAGGCGACCAGGCCGACGTTGCAGGTGTCGCCCTTGTCGCCGGACCGGCCGTGCGCGAGATCGGCCACGCGGATCGGCTGTGTCATCGTTCAGGCCTCCAGCAACTGGACCGACTGGCGGACGTGGTCCCGGGGGATCAGGCAGGGCCACAGCGCGTAGAGCTCCTTGAGCGGCGGGCGCGTGCCCACGCCGGCCACCCCGGCGGGCCCGTTGTTGTACAGCGGGACGCACTCGGTGAACACCTTGCGCGCCTCGGCCGCGGTCGAGCAGCGCGCCGCGTAGCGCATGACGATCTCCATGAGCTCCGGGTCGTCGGGCTCAGGCACCCGGCTGCCCCACATCGAGTTGTGGCCGAGGTACTCCACGATCTCGGCTTCGCAGCTGAACTGGGCCCGGCGGAGCCGCTCGCGCAGGAAGGCCAGCCCGCGCTGGGCCTTGGCGTAGGCGTCCGGCCAGGTGTAGCTGAACACCGCCTCGCCGACGAAGCCCGCCCGGTAGCCCATGTTGACCTTGAGGGTGTCCGGTCGCGGGCGGCCGGTCGCGCCGGCGATGCGGACCCGGTCCGGCCCGGCTTCGGTCAGCGTGAGGCCCGTGAAGTCGGCCGTCACGTCGGCGGTGAGGTAGTTGCCCGGGTCGAGGATCTCGTAGATCATCTGCTCGCTGACCGTGCCGACGTCGACCCGGCCCCCGCTGCCCGGCGTCTTGGTGATGACGGCGGTCCCGTCGTCGGAGACCTCCGCGATCGGGTAGCCGAGCGTCTCGAGCCCCGGGACATCCTGCCAGCCGCCCGCGTACAGGCCACCGGTAGCCTGCCCGCCGCACTCGACGGCGTGCGCGACCGCGGTGGCCATGCCGAGCCGGGGCCAGTCGTCCGGAGCCCAGCCGAACTCGTGCATCAGCGGGCCCAGGTACAGCGCGATGTCGGTGACGCGGCCGCACACCACCACGTCGGCACCCGCCTCGAGCGCCTCGACGATCCCCTCGGATCCGGTGTACACCGACGCGTGGGTGAGCCGGTCGCGGACCGCGGCCAGGTCCTCGCCGGTGTCCATGTTGGTGAACGGCACGCCGAGGTCCATCAGCCGGTCGATGTCATCCCGGATGTCGTCGCCGGTCACCACGGCCACGCGCACCGGGCTGAGGCCGAGCTCCTTGGCCAGCCCGATCACCCGCTCGGCGCAGGCCCGGGGGTTGGCGCCGCCCGCGTTGGTGACGACCTTGATCCCCTTGTCCAGGCAGGTCGGCAGTGCCCCGCGCAGCAGGTCGAGGACGTCCCTGGTGTACCCGAAGGCCGGGTCCTTCTGCTGCTGCTTGGACAGGATGGACATGGTGAGCTCGGCCAGGTGGTCGCAGCACAGGTAGTCGATGTCGGCTCGCTCCACCATCTCGATGGCCGGGCGGACGCTGTCGCCCCAGAAGGCCATGCCGGCGCCGAGCTTGACTGTCCTCATCGCGTGTCTCCCCGCGTCAGGGGCAACTTAACCGCACTAATCATAATCACCATTATTAGGATTATGCAAGATCGCGATCCGAGGGTTCGGTGAGAGCGATCCAGCGGCCCGAGAGCTTGGTCCGGCAATGGGTGACGGCCGGGGAGGAGGTCGGGTGCGGGGGCAGGGCTGGTCAGGCCGAGGTGCCGGCCAGGCCGAGAGCGGCGCTCAGCGGCGCGCCGTCGAGCAGGAGCTTGCGGTAGGGCAGCAGCTCGCGGACGGCCGCGAAGCCGACGACGGCGTTCAGCCGGTCCTGGCGGCCGGTGATCGCGACGAACGCGTCCGAGGACGCGTCACCCAGGAGGTAGTTCACGTCGTCGTCCGCCTGCACCCGGCCGAAGATCTGGAGCCGGCCGCCGAGTTGGTCGGACCACACGTACGGCAGGGAATCGTGCGTCCGGCCCTGGCCGCAGATGTTGGCGGCCACCACGCCCGCGTGCTCGATCGCGCTGGTCCAGTGCTCCATGCGGACCGGCTCGGCGTAGCGGGGGTGGTGCCAGCGCGCGACGTCGCCCGCGGCGTAGACGCCCGGGACGCCGACGGCGGCCAGCCGACCGTCACACAGCACGCCGTCGCTGGAGTCCAGGCCGGAGCCCCGCAGCCACCCGGTCTCGGGCACGGCGCCGACCGCGACCACGACCAGGTCAGCCGGGACCGTGCTGCCGTCGGTGAGGCGGACGGTCTGGCCCCCGGCGGCAGATTCGAGGCCGGTCACGCCGACCCCCAGCCGCAGGTCCGTGCCCGCCAGGACGTGGCGCCGGGTCATGGCCTGGCTGAGCGCCGGGCCCAGGCCGCGGATCATCAGGGCGGGCAGCGGTTCTATGACGGTGACCGCGCAGCCCATCCGGCGGCCGGTGGAGGCGATCTCGGCCCCGATGAAGCCGCCGCCGACCACCACCACGCAGGCTCGCGCCGACAGCGCCTCTTTGATGCGGGCGGCGTCGGCGGCGGTGCGCAGGACCTGCACGCCGGGCCCCGGCTCGAGGCCGGGCAGCAGGCGCGGCGCGGAGCCGGTCGCGATCACCAGCGCGTCGTAGCCGATGCGTTCGCCGCCGTCGGTGCCGACGGTCTGACCGGCGGGCGCCAGGTCGGTCGCGGACCGGCCGAGGAGCGCCGTGACCTCGAGCTTGGCCAGGTCCGCCGGGCCGAGCAGCGGCCGGGCCGTGGCGTCGGGGTCGGACAGGAACCCCTTGGACAGCGGCGGCCGGTCACAGGCAATGCCGGGTTCCCGGCCGATCAGCGTGACCTGCGCGTCGCAGCCGAGCCGGCGCAGCGCCTGGATGGTGCGCACCCCGGCCAGCGAGGCCCCGACGACGACGACGCGCACCGCCTCACTCCGCGCTGATGGCCCGCTCGGGGCAGCTGTCCACGCCCAGCTGCGCCGCGTCCTGCAGCTCCGGCGGGACCGGGTCCACGAGGACTATGGAATGCCCGTCTTCCGGAGACAGCTCGAACACCTCGGGCGCGCTCATGTGACAGACGCCGTGCCCCTGGCAGACGTCGAGGTCGACCTTGACTCGCATGTCACTCCTCTCGGTGCGGGGACGTTCGGCCGTTCCCGCGTGGTTTGCCCGTCCCGCGGACGGATGGCTGGGTCAGGCTCGCTCCAGCAGGGTCGCATTGGCCATGCCACCGCCCTCGCACATGGTCTGCAATCCGTAGCGCGCGCCGGTCCGGCGCAGCCGGTGGACCATGGTCGTCATCAGCCGGGCGCCGGTGGCGCCCAGCGGGTGCCCGAGCGCGATCGCGCCGCCCAGCGGGTTGGTCCGGGCGGGGTCCGCGCCGGTCTCGGCCAGCCAGGCCAGCACCACGGGGGCGAAGGCCTCGTTCACCTCGAACACGCCGATCTCGCCCAGGGCGACGCCGGATCGCTCCAGCAGGCGCGCGGTGGCCGGAATCGGGCCGGTCAGCATCATGATGGGATCGCTGCCCACCACCGTCATCGTGTGCACCCGGGCCAGCGGCACCAGCCCGTACCGCTGCACGGCCCGCGCCGAGGCCACCAGCAGGGCGGCGGCGCCGTCCGAGATCTGGCTGGCGTGCGCGGCGGTGATGAGCCCGCCCTCCCGCAGCGGGGACAGCCTGGCCATGGCGTCAAGGGATGCGTCGGGCCGCGGGCCCTCGTCGCGGGTCAGGCCGCCGACGGCGGCCGTCTCAGCGTCGAACAGCCCCTCAGCCGCAGCCGCGCTGGCCCGCTGGTGACTGGCCAGGGCGTAGTCTTCCAGCTGCGCCCGGGACAGGCGCCAGTTCCTGGCGATGAGGTCGGCGCCGCGGAACTGGCTGATCTCCTCATCCCCGTACCTGGCCTTCCAGCCCTGTCCCCCGCGGGGGTGGCCGAGGCCCGCCATCTGGACCGCCGCGCCCAGGGGGATCAGGCTCATCACCTCGACGCCTCCGGCGATGACCAGGTCCTGTGCTCCGGACTGCACGGCCTGGGCGGCGAAGTGCACCGCCTGCTGGGAGGAGCCACACTGCCGGTCCAGGGTGGTGCCCGGGACCCGCTCGGGCAGCCCGGCGGACAGCACGGCGTGCCGGGCGATGTTGAAGGACTGGGCGCCGACCTGGCTGACGCAGCCGAGGATCACGTCGTCGACGTGCTCGGCTTCGACTCCGGCCCGGTCGATCACGGCCCGCAGGACGTGCGCTGCCAGGTCAACCGGGTGCACGTGGGCGAGCCCGCCGCCGCGCTTGCCAACGGGCGTGCGCACGGCCGCGACGATGAAGGCCTCGCTCATCCGGCCAGCTCCAGTCCCAGCAGGCCGGCCAGGTTGCCGCCCAGGACGGCGGCCTCCTCCGCGGGCGGCAGCCCGAGCGCCCGGATCCCGGCGATCTCGGCGGCAGGATCGGTCATCGGCCAGTCGGAGCCGAACACCACCCGGTTCGCGCCGTGCCGCGCGATGATGGCGCGCACCCGATCCTGGTCCAGTTCCCGCATGGTGGGCGGCCAGGAGGTCTCGAGCATCACCCGGGAGCCGACGACCTGTTCCTCAGCCTCGTTCAGCAGGTGGTAGCCGCCGTAGTGGCAGGCGATCAGGTCCAGCTGCGGGACGCGGTCGGCCAGCGCGCGCAGGTGCCGGGGCGTGCCGCGCTCGTTGGCGGCGTCGTCGCCGCCCGCGCCGACGTGGGTGATGACCTTGATCCCGGCCTCGGCCAGCGCGGCCATGAGCTCCACCACGCGGGGGTCGGCCAGGTCGAGATCCTGGAACAGCGGGTGCAGCTTCACCCCGGGGATGCCGTTGTCCTGCAGGTGCCTGAGGTTCTCCGCGATCGGCAGGTCGGGGTGGACGGTGCCGAACGGCACGAACCTGGACCGGTCGACCGAGCCGATGAACTCGTTGGTCCGCGCGACGTGCTGCGGCACGCCCGCGATGCCGAGGGTGAGCGCCATGTCGATGCCGGCCGCGTCCATGGTGCGGCGCAGCCCGTCCAGGGTGCCGTCGGCCTGGGGGTCGAGCCCGGCGGGGCGGGTGGCCAGGATCCGCGGGGCGATGTGGTCGGGCCAGACGTGGGCGTGCGCGTCGATGATCACGTCAGCTCCTTCACCAGGTGCTTGGCCAGCGAGTCGAAGATGACCTCGGTCGAGCCCTCATAGATCCGCATCGGCCGGGCCTCACGGTACAGGCGCTCGATCTTGGCCCCCCGGATGAGCCCGAACCGGCCCATGACCTGCACGGCGCGGTCGACCACGCGGCCGGCCGCCTCGGTGGCGCCCACCTTGGCCAGCGACGACAGGTGCAGGCTGGCCAGCGGGTCCTGGCTGGCCGCGGCGGCAGCCCGGTAGGTGAGGGCCCGGGCCATCTCGATGTCGGCCCAGGAGCTGGCCAGCATGGCCGGGACAGGGCCCAGCCGGGCCAGCGGCGTGCCGAACTGCTCGCGGCCGGCGGTGTGCCGCACCGCCTCGCGCAGGGCCGCGCCGGCCAGGCCCACCGCCGCGCCGGCCACGGAAACCCGGAACGTGGCCAGCGTGGCCAGCATGAGCCGGAATCCCTGTCCCGGCTCCCCTACCTGATGGTCGGCCGGAACCCGCACCTCGTCGAGGATGACGTCGCCGAGCACGTGCGGGGCGATAATCTGGTGCGGGTGCTCCACGCTCAGGCCGTGGGCGTCCGCGGGCAGCACGACGAGGGAGTAACCGGGCCCCTCCTCCCGGGCCAGCACGGTGTAGAAGTCGGCGTCGCCCGCATTGGTGATGAACGACTTGCGGCCCGTGACCACGAGCTCGGCGCCGTCCCGGCGGACTGTGGTCGTGATGGCCTTGAGGTCGGAGCCGACATCCGGCTCGGTGAGGCCGAGAGCGGCGATCGCGTCGAGCTTGCCGACGGCGGGCAGCCACCGGTCGCGGACCGCGGCGGTGCCCGCGACGGTCAGGGCGTAGCTGCCGATGCCCTGCATGGCGAACAGGGAGTCCAGGTGCGCGCTCTCCGCCGCGAGCGCCTCGCGCACCACGGTCACGGCCAGCGAGTCGACGGCCTCGTAGCGCCCGCCGTAGCGGGACGGGACCATGACCGCGCACAGCCCGCTGCGGCGCAGCAGTTCCCTCATCTCGGGATCGACGTGGTCGGCTTCGTCGGCCCGGTCGGCCAGGGCCGCCGCCGAGGCGGCGAGCTCGCGCGCCTCGCGCTGCAAGCCGAGATATCCAGCGGGCAGGTCGAAGGCTCCGCCGCTGGCCGGGTCGCTCATCGGGCCGCCGCCTGACCGGCGGTCGAGGCAAGGTCTGGCACGGGGCAACCCGCCTTTCGCTTCGTGGTTTTGCTGTTCCCGAGATCACGCTGATGCGCGTCCGCGGGCGGTAATCTATGATTACCATAGCAAGGAATTGTCGGCAGTCAAGCAGTCGTACAGGCCGCGGTCACGAACCCGCGGGCAGGCGGCGAGGAGGCACCATGGTTTTCGACATTGGCTCGTTCGGCCTGGCCGGACGGGTGGCCCTGGTGACCGGGGCCACCCGCGGCCTGGGCCGGGCGATGGTGGACGGGTTCGCGCGCGCCGGCGCCGACGTGATCGTGGCCAGCAGGAATGCCGACGCGTGCGCCCGGGTCGCCGCCGAGGTCGAGGAGCAGACCGGCCGCGCCGCCCTGGCCTGCCCCGCGCACGTCGGGCACTGGCCGGAGCTCGACGGCCTGGTCGACGCCGCCTACGAGCGCTTCGGGCGGGTCGACGTGCTGGTCAACAACGCCGGCATGTCCCCCCTCTACGGTGCGGTGGACGAGATCAGCGAGGACCTGTTCGACAAGGTGATCGCGGTCAACCTCAAGGGCCCGTTCCGGCTCGCCGCGCTGGTCGGCACCCGCATGGCGGCGGGCTCGGGCGGCTCGATCATCAACATCAGCAGCGCCGGCGCCGTTCATCCGCGCCCGCACCTCCTCCCGTACGCCGCGGCCAAGGCCGGGCTGAACGCGCTGACCATCGGCCTGGCCCACACCTTCGGACCGTCGGTGCGCTGCAACGCGATCATGGCCGGGACGTTCCTCACCGATGTCAGCAAGTCCTGGGACATGTCCGCGTTCGCCAAGCGGGCGGAGGGGTTCGCGGCGCGCCGCGGCGGCCAGCCGGACGAGATCGTCGGCGCGGCGATCTACCTGGCCAGCGACGCGTCCAGCTACACCACGGGCACGGTGCTGACCGTCGACGGGGGCCAGCCCTGAGCCGGGGCACGTGGTAACGCTGGCCGCGGAGGCCGGACCCCCCGCGGCCAGCGTCGTCAGGCGGCGGTCGCGTCCCCGATGACGCCGCGGCTGCGCAGGGCGTCCAGGTCGGCGGCCGGGATCGCGAGCATCTCGGACAGCACCTCGCCGGTGTGCTCGCCGATCGCGGGGACGCCATGGTAGACCGGCCCGGCGTAGCTGCGCAGATGCAGCACGGGCCCGGGCATGAGTACCTGGCCCAGCACGTCGTTGCCGGTAAGCTCGACCAGGGTCCGGGTCCGGAAGTGCGGGTCGGCCACGATGTCGCTGGCGTCGTTGACGGCCGAGGAGACGACCTCGAACTCCTCCAGCCGCTTGAGGACCTCGTCCCGCGGCTCTGAGCCCACCCAGGCCGAAACCATGGCCTGCAGCTCGTCGTTGCGCTCCATGCGGGCCGCGTTGGTCGCGTAGCGGGGGTCCTCGATCAGCTGGGGTTTCCCCATCGCCGCGAACAGCCGCTTGGCGATTCCCTGGTTGGAGGCCGCGATCGACAGCCAGCGGCCGTCGGCGGCCTGGTAGATGCCGCGGGGCGACGCGGAGCCGGTTCCGTTGCCGACCCGGCCCTGCACCTCGCCCAGCGTGAGGTACTTGAGGATCATGTCGCCGACGATGAACATCAGCGGCTCGTACAGCGCGACATCCACCTCCTCGCCGGCTCCGGTCCGCTCGCGCCGGTACAGCGCCATGGCGGTGCCCATGGCCGCCGAGATGCCGGCGATCGAGTCCGCGAAGCCGAACGGCGGGGAGGTGGGCGGGGTTTCGGGCCAGCCGTTGATGAAGGCGAACCCGCTCCCGGTCTCGGCGACGGTGCCGAATCCCGGCCGCTCCCGGTAGGGCCCGGTCTGGCCGAAGCCGGAGACCCTGGTGAGCACCAGCCGCGGGTTGTCGGCGGCCAGGACGTCGTACCCGAGTCCCCACGACTCGAGCCGGCCCGGCCGGAACGACTCGATGACGACGTCGACCTTCGCGGCCAGCGCGCGCACGAGCTCGCGCCCGTCCGGCGACCGCAGGTCGATGGCGACCGAGCGCTTGCCCGAGTTGAGCCGGGCGAACCCCAGGGAGAGCCCGTCCTTCTGCGGCGTCCAGTGCCGGGCGTAGTCGCCGGTGGCCGGGTCCTCCACCTTGATGACGTCCGCGCCGAAGTCACGCATCATCCGGCCGCCCGTGGGCGCGGCGTACATGGTCCCGAGCTCGAGGACCTTAATCCCGTCGAGCGGGCCGCTGGCGCCGGACATCACACCCGCCACTGGATGTGCTTGACCTCAAGGTATTCGCGCATGCCCCACTCGCCGAGCTCGCGGCCGACACCCGAGCGGCCGTACCCGCCGAACGGGGCATCGGGGCGCATGGAGCCCCCGCCGTTGATCCACACCGTCCCGGCCCGGACCCGCTCGGCGACCCGCCGTCCCTCGTCCAGGTTGTCTCCGCACCAGACGTTGGCCGCCAACCCGTAGGGTGTATCGTTGGCCAGCCGGATCGCGTCGTCGGTGTCCTTGAACGGCAAGATCACGGCCACCGGCCCGAAGATCTCCTGCTGGACGGCCCTGGCCTCGGCGGGCAGGTTGCCGAGCAGCACGGGGTTGACGAACCACCCCTTCTCCGGCAGCGGCTTGGTCACCTCGAGCAGCTTGCGCCCGCCCGCGGCCAGCGAGTCGTCGATGAAGCCCCGCACGCGGGCCTGGTGATCGGGCCTGATCATCGGCCCGATGTTGGTGGCGGGATCCCACGGGTCGCCCACGATCATCTGCTCGAAGGCGGGCGCGCTGGCCGCCAGGAACTCGTCGTAGACCGACTCGTGCACCAGCAGCCGGGCCAGCGCGGCGCAGCCCTGGCCGCCATTGCGGGACCAGCGCAGGTGGGTCTCCACGGCGATCTGCCCGATGTCGGCGTCCGGCAGGACGATGCTCGGTGACTTGCCGCCGAGTTCCAGCGTCACGCCGGTCAGGCTCCCGGCGGCCTGGGCCATGATCATCGCGCCGACCGCGTCGGATCCGGTGAAGGACACCCGGTCGACGCCCGGGTGGGACGACAGCTGCTGGCCGACGTCGGCGTTGCCGGTAATCACGTTCATCACGCCGGGCGGCAGTTCCGCCTGGCGGATCAGCTCGCCGAGCAACAGCGTGGTCAGCGGTGTCCGCGGGGAGGGCAGCAGGACGACGGTGCACCCGGCGGCCAGCGCAGCCCCGAACTTGAAGATCGCGAGGTTGAGCGGGTAGTTGTAGCCGGTGATGGCGGCCACCACGCCGACCGGCTCAAGTACCACGTCGCTCATCGTCGGCACCGGCTCGTTCCACGGCCCCAGGTGCTGGATCCGGTCCGTCTTGGCGGCCTCGGCCGCCCAGCGCAGGTGCTGCTGGACCGCCATCCGGACCTGCAGGAAAGACGCGAGCGAGACCGGCGTGCCGACCTCGTTCACGATGGAGGGCAGCAGCTGGTCGGCGGCCGCCTCGAGCACGTCGGCCAGCCGGTGGATGTGCCGCGATCGCTGTTCGCCGGGCAGCGCGGCCCACCCGGGGAAGGCGCCGCGGGCAGCCGCCACGGCGGCATCGACCTGCTCGGCGGAGGCGCCCCCGACCGTGGCGATGACCTGCTCGGTGGCGGGATTGTAGACGGGCCAGCGGTCGCCCTGCGGGCTGACGAACTGGCCGTCTATCAGCAGGTCGCGGTGGCCGGGAATCCAGTCCCGCAGGGGGCTGGCGGCCGTTGAGGTGACGCTCATGAAATGCCTTCTTCGGTCGAGGTGGCGACGGGTCAGGAGGTGGCGACGGGTCAGGGTCAGAGGGTGGTGCGGGGCTCGACGGCGCGGATGGCCGGCACCACCTGGGCGCCGAGGCGCCTGATGGCGGCGATCGTCTCGTCCGCGTCCATGGTGGGCCACTGCGGGCGGACCAGCAGCGGGTCGACCGGGAGCGTGGTGACCAGGTCGGTGAGTTGCTTGGTCACGTCGTCGGGGGTGCCGATGACGGCGTGGCCGGCCACGGCGGCGGCGAAGTCTTGTTCTAGGTCGGTGCCGGCCATGACGTCCAGACCGCGCTGCGCGTAGGTGATGTAGCGGCCCTGCGCGACCCGAGCGTACTCGGTGACCGCCTGTTCCCTGGTGTCGGCGACCAGCACGTTGCGGCGCAGCGGCTGGGGCCCGAACGCCTTGCCGCGGGCCTCGAAGCCCTCCCTGACCGCGGTATAACGCTCGATGATCTCATCGACCGGGGTTTCCGGCGGGCAGGCGTAGGCGTCGGCGAAACGGCCGGCCCGGCGCGTCCCGGCCAGGCTGTGCGCGCCGATCCAGATCGGCGGATGCGGCTTCTGCACCGGCTTGAGGTGCGGCTTGACGCCCTCCAGGGTCCAGAAGCGGCCATGGAAATCGACCTCATCTTCGGTCCACAGCCGCTTCATGAGCTGGAGCGATTCCTCCATGCGCGCCGCGCGCTCGCGGAACGGGACGCCCAGGTAGCCGAACTCCTCGGGGCGGTAGCCCAGGCCGACGCCGAAGACCAGCCGTCCCTCGGTCACCACGTCCAGCGTCGCGATCTCCTCGGCCAGCAGCACCGGGTGGTACAGCGGCGCGATCATGATCTGGGTAACCAGCCTGACATGCGGCTCGACCTCGGCGGCCAGCCGGGCCAGCAGCGGGACCGGCTGCAGCCAGCGCAGGTCGCCGTACAGGAAGTGCTGGCCGATGGCGATGTAGGTGAAATCGTTCGCCTGCGCCGCCTCGACGATGCGCAGCACGTCGCGGAACTGCTGCGACGGCGAGACGGAGGCGGGCACGTCGCTGAGCAGCAGACCGACCTGGACCATGACTTCTCCTTAGCAGTTTTCTCCGGTGCGCGCCGGCGTCAGTCCGCCGCAGCGGGCAGGCCGTTGATCAGCCAGCCGCCGTCGACGGGCAGGGTCACCCCGGTGATGTAGCTCGACCGCGGCGAGCAGAGGAAGTGCACCGCGTCGGCGATCTCGCGCGGCTCGCCGAAGCGCCTCATCGGCACGCGCGACAGGAACGCCTCGGCCGACGCGTAGCCGGTTTCCATGAACTTGGCCTGCATCTCGGTGGCGATGGTGCCGGGCGAGACCGCGTTGACGCGCACCCCCTGTGGGGCCCATTCCACGGCCAGCGAGCGGACCAGGCCCTGGACGCCGGCCTTGGCGGCACAGTACGCCGCCCGGCCGCCGAAGCCCAGGTGCCCGTTGACCGAGGAGATCATGACGATGGCTCCGCCGTCGGGCATCCGCTGGCAGGCGGCCCTGGCCCCGGTGAACGCGGCGGTCAGGTGGACCGCGAGCAGCTGATCCCAGGCCTGCATCGGGAAGTCCGCCGACCGGCCCGGCCGGGCCACGCCGGCGTTGGCCACCAAGGCGCGCAGGCCGCGGGCGGCGCCAAGCTCGCAGGCCTCGGCCATCACCTTCTCGTCGGTGACGTCCCCGGTGACCGCCTCTCCCCCAGGCAGCTCGGCCATCACTTTGTGCAGCTGGTCGCCGTCGAGGTCAACGCCGATGACCGCGTAGCCGTCCTCGGCGAACCGCCGGGCGATGGCCGCGCCGATGCCACGGGCCGCGCCGGTGACCACGACCCCGCCGCCGTCCGCTCGGGCCCCTTGGGCCGCTCCGGGTGCGCCGGGGGTCATCGGGGCGTCATCCTGCCGCCTGCCCGGCTGGCATCGGCGTGACGCCGGCGTACTCCGCCGTGCCCGAGGCGATGGTGACCACGCGTTCCACCGTGATCCGCTTGTGGGTGAACCTGAGCTCGCCGTCTACCTCGCGCATCGAGTCGGAGTACTGGCCGATGACCAGCCGGGTCTGCTCGCCCGGATCGAACATGGCGGCCTGGAAGTAGGCCCGCGCGCGGACCGTGCCGTCCGCCTCGGGGACGGCCTGCACGTTGGTGATGGCGTGCTTGCTGCCCAGCACCGGGGCGGCGGCGAACCCGCGGTACAGGTCCAGGAACGCCTCGATCCCCTGCCGTGTGCCGTCGGCCCTGGTCAGCAGCACGTCGGGCACGGCCAGCCCGCGCAGGGCCTCGATGTCGCCCTCGTCGACCGCGCGGGCGTAGGCGTACAGCACCTGGGCGGCCCGGGCCGACAGGCCGGCGTCGGCGGCGGCGCTCACTTGGCCACCAGTCCGCCGTCGACCGGAATCGTGACCCCGGTCACCATGGCCGCGTCGTCGCTGGCCAGGAAGGCCACCACGGACGCGATCTCTGCGGGCTGGGCCGCCCGCCCGAGCGGGATGTTGGCGATGAAGCCGCTCATCAGGTCGCCGACGTCCGCGCCGGGCTCCCGCCCGAAGAACTGCGCCAGCATCGGCGTTTCCACCGACCCGGGGCAGATGACGTTGGCCCGGATGCCGTCCGCCGCCGCGTACAGGGCCATGGCCCGGGTGAAGGCGACGACCGCGCCCTTGGTCAGCGAGTAGATCGGGCTGTACGGGGACCCGATCAGGGCCGAGGTGGATGCGGTGAAGGTGATCGAGCCCTTGCCCTCGGAGCGCTTGAGCAGCTCGTAGCCGAGGGTGGCGCCGTAGAACGCGGACTTGACGTTGACGTCCATGTTGCGCTGCCAGTCCTCCTCCGACACCTCGATGCCGGCCGGGCCGGGCATGCCGACCTGGTTGTGCAGGATGTGCAGTCGGCCGTGCTGCTTGCCGATGCGGTCGAACAGCGCGCGCAGCTCCGCGATACTGGCCGCGTTGACCTCCTCCGGCTGCGCGGCGCCGCCCTCGGCGAGTATCTCCTCGGTCACGGTCTTGGCCGCGCCGCCGTTGAGGTCGGCTACGTAGACGAAGGCGCCCTCGGCGGCCAGCCGGTGGCAGATCGCGCGGCCCATGCCCGATCCGCCGCCAATTACCGCCGCGACGCGATTCTCGAGTCGACGTGTCATGCCAGGTTCCTTCCTGTTGTGTCGCTTGACGATGCGTTTTCTGCCCGCTGAGGGCCGCCGCGCCCGTCGCCGGGCATCTTGCGCGAGTCATGGCTGGCCGTGACCTGCACCGGCCGGACCTCGACGACGACCCGCTGCGAGCTGTCCAGCAGCCGGGCGAAGGCGTCCGGGTCGGCCGGGGCCAGCTTGCCGGCGAAGCGTGGCAGAAACCACCGCTTGGTCGGTTCGTCGGCGTGCAGGAACGCGACGCCGCGCAGCGCGATCATGCGCCGGCCCGGCAGGCCGGTACCCGCGTTGGAGACCACGACCGTGACCCGCGGGTCGCGCCTGATGGCCTCGGCGTGCGCCCGCCCGGCCACGGCGGTCAGCCACAGGCGGTCCTCGGCGTACAGGAAGCTCATGACCACGCCCGACGGCCAGCCGTCCGGGTTGGCGAAGGTGAACACGCACTCGGTCGCCGTCTGCAGCAGCTCCTGGCGGCCCTGTTCGTCGAGCCGCAGGGCGTGCAGGTCCTCGAGGTCGTCGATCCCGGTCCGGGTCATCGGTGGCATTCTCCCGCTTCAGTGCCGCTGGTCAAAGGTGCGGCCCAGCAGTTCGGACACGATGCGGATGCGCTGCATGGTGGGCGTGCCGCCGGCCAGGGCCCAGCCGTGCGCGTCGCGGTGCAGCCGCTCGATGCCGTATTCCTCGGTGTAGCCGTTGCCGCCGTGCAGCTGCATGGCGGAGTCGGTGACCCGCTTGGCCATCTCGTTGGCCGTGCACTTGGCCACCGAGACCTCGAACGGGTCGGGCAGGCCGTGGCCCGCGCTCGCGGCGGCCCGGTAGATCAGCTGCCGCGCCCCCTCGACCTGGAGGATCATGTCTGCCAGCGTCATCTGCACGGCCTGGAACTCGATCAGCGGCTTGCCGAACTGGCGGCGCTCCTGGACATAGGTCACCGAGCGGTCCACCGCGGCCTGGGCGATGGCCAGGCTCATGGTGGCGTTGCCCAGCCGCTCGATGGAGAACGCGGTGAACAGCTGGCGGAACCCGCCCGGCTCGGTAACCAGGTTGGCGGCCGGTACCTCGACCTCATCGAAGTAGATGTCGGCGGAGGGAATGCCGCGGAAGCCCATGAGCCGCTCCTGAGTGCCGAACGACACGCCGGGCCGGTCGGCCTCGACCACCAGCGCGCCGATGCCCTTGGCCCCCGGCAGGTCACTGAGCCTGGTGTAGACCAGGTAGAGGTCGGCCTCGCCGCCGTTGGAGATCCAGCGCTTGGCGCCGTTCACTATGTAGCTGCCGTTGGACTGCTTGGCCCTGGTGGTCATGTCGGTCGCGCCCGAGCCGGCGTCCGGCTCGGAGATGGCCACCGCCATGGTCTGGTCGCCGGCCGCGATCGAGGGTAGGAAGCGCTCCCGCTGCTCGTCGGTCCCCATCAGACTCACCACCCGGGCCGGGCCGGTGTTGGCCTCGAACACCTGGAAGGCGGCGGGCCGGCAGTGCTTGGCCAGCTCTTCGATGACGACGAGGGCGTCAAGCA
>Ga0210387_10000461_pt1 | contig 28945 bp, 18 predicted proteins | sample IncBWC7OmetaG_FD_160108 | JGI IMG/M metagenome (GOLD analysis project Ga0210387, IMG submission 160108) | Forest soil microbial communities from Barre Woods Harvard Forest LTER site, Petersham, Massachusetts, United States - Inc-BW-C-7-O ...
CCCACACTCCGGGCGTCGAGTCCCATCCGAAGAAAAATGCGTTCAGGAAATTCCCCGCAGAACTGAAGTGAAAGAGGTGCCCGCGATCCGCGTTGTAATTATCGAGCGCCCCAAACACCACTGAGCCATCAGGAAGCACCGTGGGTGACGAGGACGCCTGATCCACGATCGAACCGGATCCCTTCGCATTCGTCGTCGGATCCACTCCCGCAAGAGCACCCAATCGGCAGGCGTTCGGCGTTCCTGTCGTCGGACCGATCGCCACAATCACTCCGCAGCCGTCGTTCAACTGGTTCTGCAACGACGCGGCCCACTTCGGCGTCAGGTCGGGATTCACAGCCACAAGATAGCTCACCATCGAATCGAAGTGTGCCCGGCTCCCGGTATAAATTGTCCCGTCAGGCGCTATCGCCGGAGCTATATTCACGCCCGGTCTTTGTGAGCCGCAAGGTCCCGGAAATGACGGAGCCGTCGACCCAGTACTCGGAGGCCAGGGGAGAGTTGTCGCTGCATTCGGCAGCGACGCAAACGTGCCCGGACACGTCGTCGAATTCCCCGCCGGCGCGCCGGGAACAAGCGTCGCATAGGTCACTTTGCTGGCTGCGTCGCTGGGCGAAATCTTTACTAGCCACGAATTGACTACGTCGCTCGTGTCCCACGGCCCCGAGCCAGTCGCGATCTCGATTACGTTGTAATAGATGTTGCCACTCGAGTCGGCCGATAGCGGCCCCGCAACAAATGTATTCGCTGCGGTAATCCCGTTCACATCACTCAAAGCATTGATGTGCGAAACCATCGTTCCGCCGGCCTTCTCGATTTTCCAAACCGTCCCCGCTGCTCCCGGCACATATATAAAATTATTCGCGTCCACGGGATGAAACACCGGCTCCCATCCTTCAAGGCCTGCGATTCCTTGGCCGAAGTTTGTCGCGTTCGGCTCCGGCACCCAATCGCTCTGAAAGGTCCAGATCTGCGCTAAGGTGCTGCCCTCCCAGCTATAACGGCGCTCATTCCACACCATCGTGTTCCAGCTGTTCGGACCGCACGTAGCACCGTTCTGCCAATTCCCCACTGGGCTGCATGAGTTGTACGTGCCCGACTTCACGATCATGTACACATCATTCCCATCGATTATCGGCGACTGCTCGTGCACCACCAGTTCGCCACCGAATTCCGCCTTTTCCTGATCGACGAAAGGATCGTAGGCGATATCCACCAGCTTGTTCGCGAGGTGTTGTCCCAGAACGCTGACCATCCCCGTGTGCTGGGGGTTGCTGCCCCATTGCGGCCAAAATGCCGCGTTGGACGGTTGCGGATTCACCATAAAAGTTACGGTGATCGTCGCAGGCGAACCGGTTGCGCCGCTAGCCGTCACCGTGACGTGTCCTGTGTACGTTCCCACCGCAAGATTGCCCAGCACCGCCGTGATGGTTACTGATCCCGGAGTAGTGCCAGAAGCAGGAGCAGCAGTAAGCCATGGCGAGTCGCTCGCCGTCGAGAAGTTCAGCGCATCTCCGGTGCCGGTATTCGTCACGCTCACCATCGCCGGCGCCGGGTCGTTCGGAAGTCCAAACAGCGCAGTGAACGAAACGCTTGTTCGCGCGAGGGTGAGCACCGGAGTGCCGCTATTCCCGCCACTTCCTCCGCCACACGCCGCAAGCGCCACGCAAAGAATCTCAGCGAAGAAAATTCCGGAAACACGTCTCATCACATCACCCTCAATCGCTCTTGGATTAGAATTCGAAAAAATCTCTCGCGACCAATTCAATATCACCTTTGACGGCACCCCGCCAGTGCGAGTTGTACGTAAACAATTTCGAACGGAAAGACTGGAGTGGTGGTCACAAAGCTAGAGGACAAAACTGGGGGCGAGCCGCAAGCGTAGCCCGCCCCGGGGAGTCAAAACCTGCACGCGGAGCCAGACGAATCCGCATGCCTGGCCGCACCTATTCGGAACGATTGGTCAGGAAGCTAACTGCTCGACGCCGTTCTTGCCGTCCGCGTGTATGCGGGCTTGTCGAGATCGCTGTCGCTGCCGCTGCCCGCGTCACCGGTCTTGTCGATCTCGATCGAGCCCTTAAAATACGCTCCGTCCTCGATCATGATCCGAGCCGTCGTCAAGTCGCCGACCACCGAGCCATCCTTCTTGATCTCGATTCGATCGCGCGCTCGCAGATTGCCCTTCACATTTCCGAAAACCGCCACTTCGCGGGCAATAATGTCTGCCGTCACTTTCGCGCTCGCACCAATCGTCAGTTTCCGGTCCTCGAGATGGACCAGGCCCTCGACGGTGCCGTCAATGTGGAGATCTTCATTGCCCGTGATCTCACCTTTCACGTGCAGGCTTGATCCCAGTCGTGCCGTGCCGCCGCTCGTCGTCGTTGCAGGATACGGAGAATCCAATGGTGCCATTGTTTTTGCCTCCCCAGTGAATGGTGTCGCGGATGGTGTTGAAATCTTGGACTGCTGCGGGAGCGGAGTCCTTGCGGGAGTCTCCGGCTTCTTATCTCCCCACATTTACCCTCCTTCGTGGCCTGGTTGCGTTGGAATTATGATGACTGGGTCTCCGACTGTAGACTCGCGTACAACGATTAGCAAATCCAATTTGGAACACTTGTGTTCGGGGAGGTAACGGAAGACGATACGAAAATCGGTGGCCAAGGGCGCGCAGAACAAAAAACAGCAGCCTTTGATTCCCCAGGGGCACGACAACTCGAAGATCCCGAATGACCCTGCGGGGCCGTGCCCGCCGATGCAAAAACCTCGGCGTTTAATACTTTCTTAGGACCCCTACCACGCGGCCTTGAATCCTCACGTCCGCAGCCGCCACCATAATCGGAGCCATCTGTGAATTCGCTGGCTGCAGACGAATTTTCCCGCCCGGTTCGCGATAGAACCGCTTCACGGTAGCCTCATCCTCACCTACCAGGGCCACCACAATCTCGCCCGGATTCGCTACCTGGGTCTGCTCCACCACGATGAAGTCGCCATCGAGGATGTGATCCTCGCGCATGGATTCGCCTTTTACCTGCAGCACGAACGTATTCTGTCCGCGCGCAAAGTCCGCCAGCGAGATCGTTTCATTGGATTCCACAGCCTCGAGCGGACTGCCAGCCGCGATCCTTCCCGCTAGCGGCTGCTCTACTACATGCCGGTCCAGCACCTGCTCTCGGACGGGCTTCGGTAGTTGCACCACCTCAATCGACCGGCTTTGGTTGTATCCGCGGCGGATAAACCCCTTCTTTTCAAGTGTCGAGAGATGCTTGTGCACGGTCGCGAGCGACGTGAGCTTCAGCGCGTGCGCAATCTCTTCAAAACTCGGTGAATACCCGTTCTTGTTTAGGAAGCCCACCAGGTAGTTCAAAACTTCCTTCTGTCTTTTCGTCAACGACATCGCAAACCCCCGAGTGCTTTTAGCAGCTTCGCCAAGATAGGCGAACCAAAAGCGAAAGTCAATAGTACTCCGGGACAGTGTGCGTCAGGACGGGTGCTAACTCGACTCCTCAACGCAAACTCCGCTTCTCCGTTGCTTGTTCTCGCGAACAGCGCTACATTTGCCGCAATCGCCCCTCATCGGTGTGTTTGAGACGAGTCCGAGCGCTGGGAATATCGAAGCCTTGTGGGCTGAAAGCAGTCATGTGCCAGCTCCCATGTAACGAAAGTCGCTTGGAATTCACCATTGAGATGAGTAAGAAGCTGCAGAGGTGGAGGCGTCGATGTCCCGGCCTGGATTTCAGGGTCCACTGTTCGCGCTGGCGTTCCTGATATCCACTGGTGCGTTCGCCACGCCCCAAAGTTCGCCGCCAAAACCGTCGCCCGAGCCCGTCGCGCAACCCAAGCCAGGGCCCGACCCAACTTCGCCGCAGAAACAGGCTCCCGATTCGAGCTCCCAGCCAAAGCTGGCTACCGAGTCAACCGTGTCGGCGAAATCCTCTCCCACCCCAACTTCCTCAACCGGCGAGGCAACTTTAAAGATTTCCGTCCGGCTGCCGGACGATTCGCCCTTTAGCGGCTTTGCGGAACTTCGTTTGGTCACTCGCCTGGGCTCAGAAATCCACGGCACAAAATCCGAAATCGAAGGTGAAACTCTGTACTCGAATCTGCCGGCCGGAAGTTACTCGATCGAGGCGACCGCCCCAGGATTCTCCCCCGTGAAGCAGACAATTGATATCGAATCGGGAAAGCGCTCGCAGACTGTCTTCCTGATCATGAAGCCTGATGTCGCTGTCGATGCCGCAAAATTATCGGACCTCAAAACTGCGGCACCGGCAAAAGATACTCGTGAGTCGCCAGCAAGTAAGACTGCCCCCTCCGCACCTCCCGCCGCCGGTCTTCTCTGGGCTCCTCCTGGGGTCGACGCTTTCGTGCCGAAAGTTGCTGCCGGCGTCTCTTGCTCGCTGCCTATGGTGTTAGAAGGCGTCGGGCAGCGCATGACTCAATTCGTCACGAATCTCCAGAAATTCAGCGCCACCGAGCATCTCGATCACTACCCGATTGACTCCGCAGGTAAACGCTTGATCGCTCAAACTCGCAGCTTTGATTATGTTGCGCAGATCACGCCTCTCGACGGCGGCATGTTCAGTGTCGAGGAATATCGTAACGGCGGCTTCGACCGTACTCGGTTCCCGGCCAACATAGCGACCGAGGGCCTGCCCGCGATGGCGTTGATCTTTCATCCGCTTCTCGCTTCTGATTTTAAATTCGCTTGTGAGGGTCTGGGAAATTGGCAAGGCCGTCCGTCTTGGCAGGTTCATTTTGTTCAGCGCACCGACCGCCCCAGCCGGATTGGTGGCTATCGGACTCTAGAGCACTACTACCCGTTTTATCTAAAGGGCCGCGCCTGGATCGACGCTGGAACGTACCAGGTCCTCCGCCTCGAAACAGAACTCGCCCAGCCGATTCCGGAAGTGGGATTGACAGAAGACCTGCTCATCATCAACTACGGATCGGTAACCTTCCACACGCGCAAGCAGCAACTCTGGCTGCCGCAATCGGCCGAGATGTACATGGAGCGCCACGGCCGCCGCTTCTACCGGGTTCACACGTTCAGCGACTTCAAGATTTTCGCAGTTGATACCGACCAAAACATACGCGCACCCAAGGAATCCTACTGTTTCACAAATACTTCCGACCGGACGATCGCGGGCATTCTCACCGTCTCGCCGGTCTCCGGAATCTCTCTACAAGCCGTCTCGATTCAATTCCAGATCCCCCCCGGAGGCAGCATTTACAAGGTCGTTGGCCCCGGAAAAGACGTGAGCATGCCCGTCGATCAAGTCGGCGCCGCGACGTTTGTTCACAACGGCCCGGAAGGATCCATCAAAGCGGACGCTTACCTCGTGAAAGAAAGCATCCTGGATGTCATCTCGGACAGTCCCGTCTCTGTCAGCCAGTAGCAAACGTCCGCAGCCGCCTTTGAAGAGATTTTCAACCGCGCGGGAATTTCGCGCCTACATCGTCAGTACAACTCGAAACTCCGCCTTCCCGCTCATCATTCGCGCATACGCTTCGGCGGCTTTCGCCAGTGGGAACTTCTCGATCATCGGCCGCACTCCGCTCAATTCCGCGAACTTTAAAGTGTCCTCAGAATCAGTCGGAATTCCCGACGCCCACCCTTGAATGTTCTTCATCCCCACGATCAACTGATACGGGGTTACCTCAATCGGATCCGTCGACGCTCCCACCACCATCAGCCGCCCATTCGCACCCATGCCATCTATTAGCGCGGACATCGCTTTTGAACTCGGTGCTGTCGCCAAAATCACCCGCGCGCCGCCAAGCTTCTTAAGTTCATCGGCCGCATTCGTCGCCGCGCTGTCGATGTAGATATGCGCCCCTAACTTTTTAGCCAGAGCAGCGTTCCCGGGGCCACGTCCAATGGCGGCCACTCGATAGCCGAACTTGTGCGCAAACTGAATCCCCAAATGTCCCAGTCCCCCGATCCCTTGAACCGCAACCAGATCGCTAGGAAGAGCGCCGCTGTGACGCAACGCATTAAATGTAGTCACTCCCGCGCACATCAATGGCCCGGCTTCTGCCGCGTCCAGCGATTCCGGCATATTCGCCAGCGCTTCCACCGGTGCCACCATATATTCCGCGTAACCGCCGTCATAACTGATTCCGGAAACCTTCAAATTCGCGCAATTTCCAAAATCGCCGCGCCTGCACTGCAAACATGTCCCGTCCTGTCCGCCATGCCATCCCACTCCCACGCGCTGCCCTTTCTTCCACTCCGTCACCCCCGCACCAACCTCGTCAATCACGCCCGCCACTTCGTGTCCCGGCACTCGCGGGTACTTAAGCCCGGGCCACAGGCCTTCTTTCGTGAACACGTCGCTGTGACAAACTCCACACGCCTGCACCTTGATCCGTACTTGCCCTGCACCCGGCTGCGGAATCTCGCGCTCTACGATTTCGAATTCCCCGTCAGCTTTCGAAACCTGTGCAACTTTCATCTTCGCCATTGCGCTCTCTCCCGTTTATTTTGTCCGCGACGAAGCCGAGCCGTATCATCGCTCGACTCCGGTCCGCGCTCGTCAGTAGGTGATTCGCCTGAAAATAAGGATGCTGATTTCAACTGGTTGCCCGCCACGTAACCATCCTGCTTGATCAATCTGAGTGGTTGCCACCTGTTTATCTCCAGGAGCTTATCTGTGTTTATCCGTGTTCATCTGTGGAAAAGTTCTGCTCTAGTGCGCGAACGCCAAATTAATCCCCGTCGAAAAAATCACATCGTTCGACTTCGTTCCCACGATCGGCGGATCGCTCACATACCGGTCGCTGATCGAAAACTGCAAGCCCAGCCACTTATTGATCTTCGTCACGGAAGCTGCATCCAGCGCAAACCGGTACTGCCCCGTGTTTGTCAGGTCGGGATAAAAGTAAAACTGCTCCGTCACCACCGTTGTCGACCCGAACTTGTGCATGAACGTCTCGCCCGTCGTCACTCCCGCCAGATTCCGCGTCGTCCCGAGCATTTCGCTCTTCGTCACGCCGCTGTACGACTCCCGCGTGTAGTTCACGCCGCCCAGCAGATCAAGGCTCGTCGTCGGGCTGCTGATCAGGTGATATCCGAGTCCCACAGAATAGATCTGCCTGAGGTTGAGGCCCTGCAAGCCATCGTGCGTATAGTCACCCGACCCAAACGCGAAAATCCTCTTCGTCAAATTCTTATCGTAACGCGCTCCGGCCACAATCGAGTTTGCCGTCGTTCCACCTCCCGGCAGGTCGTTGCTCGAATAGAGAGAGGTGAAATAAAGCGTCAGCTCATCATTAAGGGTTTTTCGGTCGGCAGTAAATCCGGTCGTAAGGTTCGTGGTCTCGCTGTTCCCTCGCGCCAACGCGAATCCGATGCTCGCCCCTCCCTTCCACGACTCCAATATCCCCGGATGCAAGCTCTTCTCGTACGCCGTCTCCTGATCTTGCGAACGAATCGTCGTCACATTCGCGAATGGAACCGGCAACGCCCCTGAATCTCTCGTGTGTACCACCAGGTTTCCGTTTTCCGTCGTCACGTTACCGTTCACCACCTTCGCATCCGGCGTCACCACGTAAAGTGCCTTGTCCGAAGTCACCTCTTTAATGGCAGCCCACTGCACCTTGATCTCGCCGGCGAAATCCGTTTTGTACGTCACCTCTTTGTTATCAGAGCTGACGATCGTTCCGGTCAAACGATCCCCGTTCTTCAACACAATCGTATCGGCCGCCGTGATTGATCCTAGAACTAGAAATGCAAACACCGCGACTGCGGGACGAAGATATTTCATCGCTTCCCTCCAGGAAGAAATGTTGCTCGCACTGCGAGCGAAACTAAATGAATTGTCGTGACGAAAATTGAACGCGGCGGGAGGGCTAGTTCCCAAGCGCACTGCGCGATAAGTATAGAGAAGGATGCAGTGTTCGTGGCACACAAAATTACAGCTCGCTCGATTTTGCGTCCGGGCTACTCTTAACGCGACACTCTTCAACGTACTCCCGCCATGATCTTGCTCCCTAAATGAACCTTGCTCTCTAAAGGATTCTCAATATAGGTTTAATAGAACTCTGAGCCAGCAGTTCAGCACGTTTCCAGCGGCATCGCGTGATCATCGCGACGATTCATTATCCAAACGCATCAGGAGAAAAGAAATAATGAAGAGATTGGCCCGCATCTCACTGCTTTTGACCACACTTGTTCTGCTGTACGCGGCCCCACGCCTCCGAAGCGAAACAAAGGAACTCAAAACCAGCGCCTTCCAGATTCAGCAGGAAGTGATTCTCCCTGTGAAGCCCGAAGTCGCATTCGACGCCGCCACTGGGGACATCAGCGAATGGTGGGATCACCACATTTCCCCTCATCCGAAGAAACTCTACATCGAACCGAAACCAGGCGGCTGCTTCTGCGAAATATTTGACGATGCTGGCAATGGCGCGCAACACGCCGTCGTCATCTATGCCGATCGTGGCAAATTGCTTCGCTTCACCGGCCCGCTCGGATTCTCCGGCATGGCTGTCGACGCCGTCACCACCTACGAATTTCTGCCCGATCCCGCCGGCACAAAACTCCGCGTAACCACCAACATCACCGGCCAGATCGACGCACCCACCGCGCAAGCCGTCGACGGCGTCTGGCACCACTTCCTCGTCGATCGCCTAAAACCCTACATCGACTCCGGCGCCTATTTGAAGAAATCAAGAGGCTGAGTGCGCCTCGTTCCCGAAAACGGCGGGTGCCATGTCACGGCGCTCGCGCGTCTTCCGCAGCCCGCAACTAACTTCTATTTTCGTAACCGATAATCCCCAAACCACTTACCGTATCGGTACTAGCTCCCTCTTGACAACCCGACGAGTCAAGCGCAGCATTTGCCTGTCCGCTGGAGGACCAACCTTCCCTGAATTAAGAGGTGCATAAACCCAGGCCACCGTGGCCAAACGGGTGTGTGCACTTTCAGGCGCCTCCGGCAGAAAGAAGAAACGCCATGACCCGGCTCCTCTCTGAGTTTGTCGCTCAATTCGGCCTGCTGCTAGGACTCTTGGGTGTGCTCCTTGCAGTTTTTGTCGCTTTCCGGTCACTCCACCGTATTGGTCCCACGGAAGTGGGTTTGGTGCTGAAGAGATACTCGTCGCGCAAGCTCACCAAAGACAATCCCATAGCGTTCAACGGCGAAGCGGGATACGAAGCCGATCTTCTCGCGCCCGGTTTGCGCTGGAAGTTCTGGCCCCTCTATTCCGTCGCGAAGTACCCATGGGTTCAGGTGCCTCCCGGCGAAATCGGCGTGGTAATTGCCCAGGTGGGCCAGCCTTTGCCGATCGGCGCAAAGTCCGCAGTGTATCGCAAAGAGTTTGCCAACTTTTCCGATCTTCGCTCGTTCGTACAGAACGGCGGTCAGAAGGGCGTACAGCGTCCCGTACTGCCTCCCGGAAGTCTCGTTCCAATTCATCCGGTGGCGTTTCTCGTGATCACCCGCAGCCGGGTTTATGGCGAACCCGTTTCTTCCGATCTTCGCGCCAAGGTCGGACGCAACGACTGTTTGATGCCCGACGCATTCGGTCTGCGCCCCGAGCAACTCGAACTCGTGCGCATCGCTCCAGTTCCTCGGGGAAAAGATGGTTCCGTCTCGGACGCGATCGGCATCGTCTTCGCTTACGAAGGTGATCCGCTGCCTTCCGGCGATATCGCCAGCCGACTCGGTGGCTTCGCTGACGTTGCAGAAATGGAGCGCGGGAATTCCAACGATTTCGAAATCATCGAGAAGCTGCTCGGCAACAAGAACAACCTGCACAACAACTATCAGGATTTTCAGGCGTTCCTCGAACACGGCGGACACATCGGCTTACAACATGATCCGCTGCTCTATGGAGCCTATGCCCTCAATCCATTTCTCGTGGGTGTCGAAATGGTGCCCATGCTCGTTGTCCGCCAGGGCGAAGTCGCCGTCATGAAAGCGTACGTCGGCCTCGTCGCGCAAGACACCTCGGGCGCCGATTTCAAATTCGGATCGCTCGTTCACCCCGGGCATCGCGGCGTCTGGCAGGAGCCGCTGCGCACCGGCAAATACCCGCTCAACCCACGCTGCTACGAGGCGGAACTCGTTCCGACTGCAATCCTCAACTTGAACTGGGCCGACGCCGTCTCCGAAGCTCACGCTCTCGACGCTCAACTGCAGCGAATCGTCGCTAAGAGCAAAGAAGGCTTCGTATTCAAAATTGACTTGCAGGTCCAGATACACGTTCCGGATACGAAGGCTCCGCGCGTGATATCGATGGTCGGCACCATGCGCAATCTCGTGAATGAAGTTCTGCAGGCTGCCGTCGGAAACCACTTCCGCGACACGCTCCAGAGCATGCCGGCGATCAGTTTCATCGAAACACGCAAGCACGTTCAGGAAGACGCATTCGCACATATCCGCCAGCAGCTCGAGCAATACCAGGTCGAGACTCGTGGAGTTTACATTCAAGATGTGATCTTGCCCGAGGACTTGGTCACCGTCTTGACGCACCGCGAGATCGCTAACCAGGAAATCGAAACGTTCAAGAAACAGCGTGCCGCGGAGGATGAGCGCATCGCCATGGAACACGCCAAAGGCACTGCCGACATGCAAGGCAACCTCGCGCGTTCCAAAGTTGGCATCGACATCAACAAGAACAACGCCGAAGCGCGCACCGCCGAAGGCACCGGTGAAGCCGAATACATTCGCCAGACCGGCATGGCAAGAGGTGCGGAAGTCGAAGCGATCGGCCTGGCCCGCGCCAAGGGCTATCAAGCCCAGGTTGACGCGCTCGGCTCCGCGCCGACGGCGCTCGTTAACGTCGTCACCGCGCTCTCGGAAGGCAAAGCCAAGTTCGTGCCGGACATTCTCGTCACGAGCGGTGGGAATGGAGGTGCAATGGAGGGCTTGGCCGCTGCAGCGATGCGCTTCCTAAATACGAATGGCGGCAACGGTAAGCACCCCGGATTGGCAGGCGCCACGGCGGCCCCGCCGTCCGACGCCGAAACAGCAACGCCACGAAAGAAATAGTGCGATGCAGCTCCATCCGGCACTGCGGCGGCGGACCAACTCCGCCGCCGCAGTGCATCGCACCTCATCTTTCATTGTGACGCCAGTCACGCCCGCCAGGTGTACGCGTCACAGAATTTCTGCATCCTATCCTCTAACATGAATCGCGATGCTCAGAAGGTCACGCCACAACTCGGATTTTCGTTACCGGCACCTTCTCGCTGTGCTAGGATTTTCTTTCCGGACAATGCCTCCGGAAGCAGCTTTCATAACTGGGGACTCTGAAACCATATGTCTACGACCGTAACCGAAGTTCCACATCGTAAGCGCGAAATCATCGACAAAGCCTGCATCCGTTTCTGCGGTGATTCCGGGGATGGCATGCAGATTACAGGCAGCCAGTTCACGAATACTGCCGCAATCTACGGCAACGACCTCGCCACGTTCCCTGATTTCCCCGCGGAAATCCGCGCCCCTGCAGGTACGCTGCCCGGAGTAAGCGGGTTCCAGGTCAATTTCTCATCGAGCGACGTGTACACGCCCGGCGACGCCGTCGATGTTCTCGTCGCAATGAATCCGGCTGCGTTGAAAGTGAACCTGCCGGACCTTCGCACCAATGGAATTCTGATCGTAAATCTTGACGACTTCAAAGAAAACGACCTGCGCAAAGCGCAATACCCGGTCAGCCCTCTCGAAGACCACTCGCTCGATGGCTACCGCCTCTTCGCCGTAGAACTCACGAAACTCACTCGCGCCGCTCTGAAAGAACTCGGCCTCGACGCGAAGACGATGGACCGCTGCAAGAATTTCTTCGCCCTCGGCATGTGCTACTGGCTCTACAACCGCTCGATGGACACCACTCTTCGCTACCTGGAAGATAAATTCAAGAGCAAGCCCGCCCTCGTTGCTGCCAACCGTCTCGCCATGCAAGCCGGCTACAGCTATTGCGAAGCCACCGAAGCCTTTCAGATCAGTTACGAAATTCCGCCTGCAAAACTTACTCCCGGCGTCTACCGCAACATCAGCGGCAACACAGCTCTCGCGATGGGATTTGTCGCCGCCGCGGACAAAGCCGGTATCCCGCTATTCCTTGGCTCTTATCCGATCACGCCTGCGTCCGACATACTTCACGAACTATCGCAATATAAAGATTTTGGCGTAATCACGTTTCAGGCGGAAGACGAAATTGCAGCCGTCACTTCCGCCATCGGCGCCGCTTACACCGGAGCTCTCGGCATCACCACCACTTCCGGCCCCGGCATGGCCCTCAAGACCGAAGCTCTTGGCCTCGCAGTTGCCGTCGAACTGCCTCTCGTGATTTGCGATATCCAGCGCGGCGGCCCGTCCACCGGCCTGCCAACAAAAACCGAGCAAGCCGATCTCTTGCAAGCGCTCTTCGGCAGAAATTCCGAAGCTCCCATTCCAGTGCTCGCTCCTTCTTCACCCGGCGATTGTTTCTGGGTCGCCCTTGAAGCCAGCCGCATCGCGATCAAATACATGGTGCCCGTAATTATTCTCTCTGACGGCTATCTCGCGAACGGCGCCGAACCCTGGAAAATTCCAACGACTGCGGAATTGCCGGAAATTCCGGTTCACTTCGAAACGAATCCTGAAGATTTTCATCCGTATCGACGGAACGCGACCACCCTCGCGCGCCCGTGGGCAATTCCAGGCACTCCCGGCCTCGAGCATCGGGTCGGCGGCATCGAAAAGCAGGACGTCACCGGCAACATCAACTACGACCCGCTCAACCACGAACGTATGGTTCGTCTGCGCGCAGCGAAAGTCGAAGCCGTCGCTGATGAGATTCCGGACGTCGTTCCGGAAGGTGATACTTCAGGCGAGCTTTTGATCGTTGCCTGGGGCTCAACGCACGGTCCAATCACCGCAGCGCTCAAAACAGCTCGCGCGAAGGGGCAATCCGTCGGACACGTTCATTTGCGTCACTTGAATCCGCTGCCGCGAAATCTTGGCGACGTGCTGAAGCGCTTCAAGCATGTTCTCGTTCCTGAAATGAATATGGGCCAACTCCTGATGATATTGCGAGCGAAATATCTCGTCGACGCCCAGGGCTACAACAAAATTCAGGGCAAGCCTTTCAAGCAATCTGAGATCGAACAGAGAATCGACGAAATTCTCGAGTAGATTCTTACGTCAGGGCACGGCTTTAGCCGTGCCATTACGCGAATGAATTGAGGGCGGCTTTAGCCGCTGAGGAAAGTAAAGAGGAAATCCGAAAATGACCACGGCTACGCTGCCTGTTTATACGAAAAAGGATTTTCAAACCGACCAGGAAGTCCGCTGGTGCCCGGGCTGCGGCGATTACGCGATTCTCGCCGCCACGCAAGCCGTCTTCGCCGAACTTGGCGTCCGCCGCGAAAATTTTGTGATGATTTCAGGCATCGGCTGCTCCAGCCGCTTTCCCTATTACATGAACACGTTCGGCTTCCATACGATTCACGGCCGCGCCCCAGCAATTGCAACCGGCGTGAAACTCGTACGTCCCGACCTCGACGTCTGGGTCGTCACCGGTGACGGCGATTCTCTTTCCATCGGCGGCAATCACACCATCCATATGCTGCGCCGCAACGTCGGCCTCAAAGTGTTGATGTTCAACAATAAGATCTATGGCCTCACGAAAGGCCAGTATTCGCCCACTTCCGAAATGGGCAAGAAAACGAAATCAACTCCGTACGGCACTGCCGACCGCCCGTTTAATCCCATTTCTCTTGCCATCGGATCGGAAGCCACCTTCGTCGCCCGCACAGTTGACGTTTTCCAACAGCACCTCAAAGACACGCTGAAGAAAGCGGCCGCGCATCAAGGTGCCGCCTACATCGAAGTTCTTCAGAACTGCAATATTTTCAACGATCACGCGTGGGAGAATCTCACCGAGAAAGACGCTCGCAGCGAACAGGTCGTTCAGCTCGAACACGGCAAGCCGCTCATCTTCGGCAAAAATCGCGACAAGGGCATCCGCATGAACGGCTTCGATCTTGAAGTCGTTCACCTCGGTAACGGCAACGGCTTCACCGAAAAAGATCTCCTCGTCCACGACGAGCACCACCCGCGCGCCGCCTATGCCTTCATGCTTAGCCACATGGAACAGCGCCCCGGCTTCCCGACTCCAATTGGCGTCCTCCGTTCATGGAGCGATGTACCGCGCTACGAGGACGTAATCACGCAGCAGATCCGCGACGTCCAAAACAAAAAAGGCAAAGGCGATCTAGCCAAGCTCCTCCGCGCCGGTGACACCTGGGAAGTAAGAGCCTGAGTGGTTCTACTCTTTTGCTTGTTTTTTTGAACAAGAACCGCAACGCGACCCAGGCCTCAATTTGTTGTGAGTGCAATCCTGCCATTCCCTAACGAACGCCAGCTTGGCCTGAGGGCAGCGATGGGCATCTCGCCTGCTCGTTTAATTTTCTGCATCTCGCAAACCTGCTTTTTCTCTCGCACCCTCTCGAAATTCGCGTGTCCCTCGTGGTTCGCCCGCACCCGGTACGCGACTCTTGATTGACGGCTCAGTAATACCGCAGTACGCTTTCAACGCAGCTAGCACACCGTCTCAGTTCGGGGCGGCGGATTTATGCTCCGCTATATCCGCGGGAGGCGAATTGTTTTCTGGCTCTTCATTGTTCTCTTTCAGTCCAGAGAGAATCAGCTTGGCTCATTCTCCGATAAATCGCCGCAAGGCCGTTGTGGCTCGATTCGTGTTTCTCGCTGTACTCGGCGCTATTGCAGCGTCCGTCTCGTAAGCTCAGAGCGCCGCCTCTCAATTCGTGTACACCGCGTCAGGTCAAACGATTTGGGCCTATCAACTCAACACAACCACCGGCGCACTCACTCCCGTGCCCGGATCGCCGTTCAACGACAGGCTCAGTCCACTCGCCTTAGCGGTAAATCCAGCAGGCACATTTCTATTTGCAGCGAATGATGCAAACAATGTTTCGGTTTTCGCTATCAACACAATCACAGGCGCCATCACCGAAATCCCCAATTCGCCCTTTGCAACCGGCCTGGGCCTGACTCCAGCATTTATGGCCACAAATCCCAACGGAAAGTTTCTGTATGTCGCCAATCAGGGCTTCTCATTGGAGCCCAATTCTCAAGCGGGCGAAATCGACGCTTATGCGATCAATCCGACGACCGGTGAATTGACCCCGACGCCAAATTCTACCCCGCCGAATATTGGAGCCGGTGTTCCGACCAATCTCACCGGTATCTACATTCATCCCAACTGGCGATGGATCTATTTTCAGTCGGCCAGCTCCGATTTCTCGAGTGAGAGTATTCAGGGGTACGTAATCGACCCGCTGACCGGCGAGCTGAGCGCCAGTATCCCCGTGTTCCAAGGACCCGGACAGGCCGACGGCCTCACGGGAGACTTCGGCGGCCATTTCCTTGTCACCGAGTTCGGTACGTGTGTAAACCTGCAAACAATCGCGATTTCTCCAGTGGACGGTTCGCTTTTAGGTGAGGCCGGCTGGACCGCTATTGACGCCCCGGGTTTCACTAGCTGTTTCGGAGGCCACGATATGGCCGTCGATTCCACGGGCAACTACATGTTTATGAGCTTCGGAACGTTTTCTGTTGCGGCGGGAAGCATTACGCCGGCTGAATTAACTCCCAACACGCCATTTCCCAATGGACCCTGGGTAGCGGACTCGATAGGACCCTTCGTGTTCGCTCTCGGTGGCGGATTGAATTCCTACGCAATTGATCCCTCAACGGGAACAATGTCGTCTGCGCCCGGCTCCCCATACTCAGGCGGCAGCACGCTTGTCGTCACGGGCTTCCCCGTTCAGACTCCCGCTCCGGGCGTCCAATTTTCGCCAGCCGGATTGACGTTCTCCAATTCTACCGTCGGAGCGATGAGCACCCCGCAATCCATCGAACTCGTGAACACCGGCACTGCGGCGCTAAATATTGCCGGCATCTCGATTACCGGCGCAAACAATAGCGATTTCATGCAGACGAACACTTGCGCGGCGACTTTGGCTCCAGGCGCGAACTGTCAGTTCACAGTTATTTTTACACCCAGCACCACTTCGGCAGAGTCGGCGTCGCTGACGGTGAGTGACAATGCCGCAGGCAGTCCCCATTCGGCGCCTCTCACGAGCACCGGAGTCATCATCACGCCTCCGGCTCCGTCGCTGAATCCGACCAGTCTTAATTTTTCGTCAACGAGTGTGGGATCCTCCGCATCAATGAGCTTCAGCATCATGAACTCGGGCGATCAGACTTTAACGGTGACTTCCGTAGCGATCGGAGGCGCCAACCCCGGCGACTTCACCCAATCGAATTCTTGCGCCAGCGTGGCCGGAAATTCTTCCTGTTCAGTGACTGTGGTTTTTCAACCGAAGGCTGCGGGCCAACGTACAGCAACAGTCAATGTAAGTTATGGCGGAAATCTAGGCAGCGGCTCGGTATCACTCACAGGACAGGGCGCTGCTTTCACGGTCGCGCCGTCGGGGCCAACTTCCTCGACAGTCGCACCCGGACAACCCGCAAATTACTCCGCCAGCTTCGCGCCGGCGCCGGGATTCTCCGGCACTGCGACATTCACTTGTACGGTCGTGCCGGCCGGCCCGACGTGTTCCGTCATTCCGTCCACGTTACAGATTGTTGCCTCAAACAATCCGGCGGCGATGCCAATCGCGGTGACCGCGACATCGCCCGCCGCCAACAATCGTAGGCGTTCAACTCTGCTCGAAGTCTCAAATTGGCCAGACGTTTTCGCTTACAAACTCGGGCCGATTGGCTGGTTCGCTGCGCTCTTCCTTTTGACACTTTTCATGCCGGTGGCGATTGGTGGATTCTCGGGCGTGCGACAAATGCCGGGGCGAAGAGTCAATTGGACGGCCGCAGCAACTTTAATCGCGATCGCCGCTCTCGGCGTCATCGCTTCGTGTGGCGGCTCCGGTTCCGGGACGACGCCTCCGCCGCAGCCTCAAAATTTCACGGTTACGCTCACTTCAGTGGCTGGCACAACAACGCAATCGATCAATTTCTCGCTCACAGTTCAGTGAGACAGTCCAGTGAGTGCGCCCAGCGACACGATTTGAATTTTGAATATCGTAGAATCCAACGACGGATGCCGCGTCTTGCATTTTTCAGTTCTCTGAGCGGATACTCTTTCCCGGCCGAAGCGACTTGACGGAATCGCAGTCGCGACGCCTCAGCACTAACATCACCGAAAGAGGTTCGCCGCATGTATCGCCTAATCCTGACGCTTCTCGCTTTCGTTGTATTCATTCCGCTTTTCGCATTTGCGCAAGCACAGCTTCCGAAAACTCCAGTCCGCGAAGTCACTGACGATTATTTCGGCACAAAAGTCGTTGATCCTTATCGCTGGCTTGAAGACACCACGGATGCGGAAGTCATCGCATGGATGAAGGCGCAAGACGACTACACCCGCGAGCAGCTCGCCCGCATTCCCGGCCGTGATCAGTTGCTCGAACGCATCAAGTCACTCGACAACGCGGGGGCAGCCGTAGCCGATCTGCAAGTGTGGGGCGGCCGCTTCTTTTACTTGAAAACCGAACCCGGCTCGGACAATCGCAAGCTCTGTGTCCGCGATAGCGTGTCTGCTCCTGAACGCGTTCTCGTTGATCCCGAAAAGATCGTCAATGCCGATGGGAAACATTCTTCCATCGATTTCTTCGGGCCTTCCCCCGACGGCAAATATGTGGCCTACGGTATTTCTCTAGGCGGCTCGGAGAGCAGCGTTCTCCACATTGTCGAAAGCGCGAGCGGTACGGTGCTGCCCGATACAGTCGATCGCGCCGAATTCGGCCGTCCCACCTGGCTGCCGGACGCTCGCTCATTTTTCTACACACGCACCCAAAAGCTCGCAGCGGATGCGCCACCAACGGCGCGGTATCAGAAGCTCCGCGTCTATCGCCACACACTCGGCGGCGATCCGGACAACGAACCCGTCGTCTTCGGCTACGATGTGAATTCGTCCGTCAAAGTTTCCGAAGATGACTTCCCGGTCGTCGCGTTTTCGCCCGCCGCGCCCGGCTTTCTCGTCGGCCTCGTCGTCCACGGCGTGAAGCGCGAATTCGATTTGTACACCGTCCCATTCGACGCGAATCCCGGCAGCAAGACGCCGTGGAAGAAAGTTGCAGACACCACAGACAACATCACTTCGTTCGACGTTCACGGCGAGCAACTCTTCCTGCTGTCTCACATGCAAGCATCGCGCTTCAAGCTGCTGCGAACGAGTCTCGCTGCCCCCGATCTAGCGCACGCCACGGTGGTAGTCCCTGCAAGCGAAGCGGTGATCGTCGGAATCTCCGTCGCATCCGACGCGCTCTACATCCAGGATCTGGACGGAGGAATTGGCCGTCTGCGTCGGCTCTCGTATGGCGGCAGCGCGCCGGAACGTGTTGCGTTGCCCTTCGAGGGCGCGATTCAATCGCTTGTCACCCATCCGGTCGAACCTGGCGCATGGCTAGAACTCACGTCCTGGGTGAAATCGCCGCTCTGGTATGCGCTTGATCCGAAGTCCGGGAAATTAACTGACACCGGGCTCGTGCCGCCATCGCCAGTCGACTATTCGCAGATCGAGGCGGAAGAAGTGAAAGCGAAGAGCGCGGACGGAACCGTGGTTCCGTTATCGATCGTTCACAAACGCGGGATGAAGCTCGACGGGTCGCATCCCACCTGGCTCGAAGCTTACGGCGCGTATGGCATCACGATCGATCCGAGTTTTCGTCCCACGTTGCTCGCATTTTTCGAGCGCGGCGGGGTGTTCGCCGTGGCGCACGCGCGCGGCGGCGGTGAATTCGGTGAAGATTGGCATCTCGCCGGACAGAAACTTACGAAGCAACATACCATTGACGACATGCTCGCCGGAGCGCTCTATTTGATCGAACACAAATACACATCGGCTGCGCACCTTGCGGGAGAAGGAACGAGTGCGGGCGGCGTCACAATCGGCGGATCAATCACGCAACGTCCCGATCTATTTGGCGCGGCGCTGATTCGCGTGGGCGATTCCGATTCGCTGCGTTCTGAGCTGATGGCCAGCGGGCCTGCAAATATTCCAGAGTTCGGCACCGTGAAGGATCCGGACGGCTTCAAAGCGCTCTACGCGATGGATGCATACGTGCACGTGAAGCCCGGCACGAAATATCCAGCTGTGCTGCTTACAACGGGAATGAACGATCCGCGCGTCGCCTCGTGGCAAGCCGCGAAAATGGCGGCGCGCTTGCAAGCTTCAACGACGAGCGGGAAACCGATTCTTCTGAGAGTGGAATATGATGCAGGTCACGGCATGGGTTCGACGAAATCGCAGCGCGACGTGGAACTCGCTGACGAAATTTCATTTTTGTTCTGGCAGTTGGGTGTGGAAGGATTTCAACCGAAGTAAATATTAGTCCGCGCCGCGCGCTCGCCGGCTCGTTTTGCGCGGCTTCGTGTTGGTCGCAAGTACCGGCGCGCTTATTCCTGCTGGAAGTTCCGGCATGTGACTCATCGCCGAATCGCGGGCCGCCGCGAACTCAGTCCAATTCGCTTTTGAAACCGGATCGGCCGTGGGCAAACCAAGGTGCTCGAAATTCAGAAACTGCCCGTGTTGCTGAATTCGAAAATCAAGATGCGGCCCGGTCGCAAGTCCCGTCATGCCGACGAGCCCGATACGCTCTCCCTGCTCCACATGCTGGCCGTTGTGAACCAGAACGCGCGAAAGATGCATATAGTAAGTGGTGTAGCCGTTGGTGTGCGCTACTTCGACTAAGTTTCCGGCGCCGCCTTTCGGGCCTGCGAAAATCACTTTCCCATCGCCAATCGTCTGCACCGGAGTGCCTGTGGGCGCCGCATAATCGATTCCCAGATGTGCGCGATATTCCTTCAAGATCGGATGGAAACGGTGTGCGCTGTAGTGCGAAGAAATCACCGCCGCGAATTTGAGAGGTGAATGAAGGAAAGCCTTTTTCATCGACTTCCCTTCCGGCGTGAAATAAGCAGGCTTACCTGCAACGTCATGAAACAGCACGGCGCGATAAGGCCGTCCGGCGTTGTTGTATTCCGCCACGAGAATGCGGCCGTAGGCAGCCGTTTCACCAGTTGCGAATTTTTTCTTTTCGACGACGATCCGAAACGTATCGCCCGGGCGCGGATCGGTGTAAAAATCGAGGTCCCATCCGAAAATTTCTGCGAGGCGCATCGCGAGTTCCGGCTTTTCGCCCGCGTCGATCACAGACTCGAACAGCGAGCCTTGAATCGTGCCGGTCACGCCAACCGTTTCGGTTTCAGACGGAATTGTGCTGATCTCGGAATGAAAATCATTTTCGTTTGGAGGTGGCGGCGCCAGCGGATCAGGTGGAACCTGTCGCGCGATTACCAGCTCGCGGTCGGTGTCGATCCGGTAGCGGACCGAGCGCAAATCCCCCAGGATGCCGCGTCCGATCGTTAATTTATTTCCGGCCCGAAAATGGCGCAAATCAAAAGCAGATTGTGCAGCGGCTGCAATTTTTTCCGCCAGAAGTGGATCGACGCCCATTCCCTGCAGCGCCAGATGAAACGGTACGCGCGCCGGCGCAATCCCGTAAGTGAATCGCACTACTTCGCGTTGAATCCGCGCAGCCTCTGCGCGCGCGAGCGATCCTTCGGTGGCGAATTGGCCCTCGGCGATTTCACGCACGTGGTAGGACCAGCCGATGCCTGCCGCTCCAGCGAGTATCAGGACCGCCCAAAATACGATTTTGCCTGTCGTCTTCATGCTCTCCCTAACCGGTCGTTCTCATGTGCTCCCCTACCGGCCGTTCTCATCTGCTCCCCTACCGGTCGTTCTCATCTGCTCCCCTACCGGCCGTTCTCATGTGCTCCCTTACCGGTCGATCTCATGTGCTCCCTTACCGGTCATTTTCATCTGCTCCCTTACCGGTCGCCTCCATGCTGTCCCTAGCTGGTCGATCTCCTTGACGGTTCGGAGCATAGCGCAGCGACGCAGCTTCGCAAAAGTGAAATTGGTCTCGCGTGCAGCAGGCAGTAAACAGGCCGTGACTTGTGGCTCGAAATCCGCGGACGGTTGTCGTGACTCGTGTACCCCCCTTAACCGTTGATCTGACGTGGTCGCGGAGTCGTGTTTTCAATAGCTTACGCGGGTTTCTAATCGCGGAACCGTTGATTAGAATTGGGACACGGAGCAAGAAGCCCTCGTGACTCGTAAGTCGTGATTTGTGACTCGTAACTCGTGACGGATGAGACCCAGTTCGCGACTCGTTTTTCGCGAGTCGTATACCCCCCTTTACCGTTGATCTGACGCGGTCGCGGAGTCGTATTTTCAACGGTTTGCCTGGCTTTCTAATCGCGGGACCGTAGATTTGACCTGTGTTGTGCGCCACGTCCGGGCCGCCAAGTTTCGCGGCCCCCTCTACCGTTGATTTGACCCGATCCCGGGTCCAAGCTTTCAAGAACTTAGTCTGGAGTTTAATCGCGGAACCGTAGATTAGAATTGACGCGGAACGCGGCGCGCGATCCGAGGCAAGCTTGTGCGCTGTTCCCTGCTGAACTGACTTTGCGCCCGATAGTTTCGTTTTCATCGTCATGTAAAAACGGACGATGTTAGCCAATATTTGAGAATTCGAATATTCGTAGAACTACGCAGGGCTGTGGAAAAAAGAGAGCGGCGAAAATGGCAATCAGGAGCCATGCCATTATCGAGCCTCCACCGGCTACCGAGAGCCACCGTTTACACACTTATCTTCGGTAACGCTGATCTTATATAACGTGAATGTAAACAATTGTGCGCATATTGGGTAATTGCTTGTTTCCTAATATGACCGCCCGAGTGATCCAACTGAACGGCAATAGCCTTAACCCACTGAAAATAAGCGCTTTTGTTTCATTACTCGAATGGGCATCCGCATGCAATATCGCGATAGCCGATCCGCTTTCGAATCAACAAATATCGGAACGAGTAGGAGCGCACCGCGTGACTCAGACCCGCGCCTTGTGTTTGGTATCGATGTCCGTTCTTTGCTTCGCCCTCGTAGAGTGCACCCAAGCACCCAGCCTAACATCCATCCAAGTGACACCCGATAGTCCCGCGCTGACAATTGCGGGCCAGATGATCCAATTCAAGGCGGTCTGTGCATACAACCGGGCTGGCGATCACCCGACGAGCCTTCGCGATATCACGGGACAGGTGGTTTGGGCGTCGAGCAATACGAGCGTTTCTACGATTAATGCGTCTGGAATGGCGACCGCAGTCAACAGCGGGGCGGCCACGATAACCGCTACCGTTGGGGGCATAGTGGGGACCGCGAACGTGAGTGTCGCGGAGAATGCTGTCCGTGCGCTCACTTCCGTCGCCGTAATTCCGACGAGCCAAACCGTCACGACCGTCGGCGAGCCATCGCAATTCATCGCGATAGGCACATTCACCACTAGTCCGATAACTCTTGATCTCACGAGTCAGGTGAGCTGGCAATCCAGCGATGTGAAGGTTGCGACGGTAAACGCGAATGGTTTGGCCATCGGAAATGGGTTAGGCGAGACGACTATCACAGCTATAGGGAATGACCCCAGCGGTGCGATGGTACCTGGCACCGCAACGCTGACCTTCACGACCCCGGCCAGCGGTGCGCCTGTGACCTTGCCTGTGCTGACGATATACGAAGTAGGGCAAGGCACGGGGACTGTCACCGACAACAACGGCGTAATCAATTGCTCGGGCATCGGAGGTCCGGGCTGCACAGGGAACTATCCGAGCAACACCACGGTTACCTTGACTGCGGCACCAGCGCCGGGCTCTACGTTTGGAGGCTGGTCTTCGAATTGTGCCGTGGGACCGCCGACCACTTGCACAATCGTCATGGCAAACAATGAGCCGATTGGCGCGATCTTCAATCACTAGCCTTAGCGAGTACAGCGCGGCGGGCCGCATTGAGAATCACAGGCTGAAGCCTGTGCTACCGAGAAATCGCGATGCCGGTTCTGAATCTCGATGTCCGGTTGAGCCGGCAACGCTCATCGGGCACGGAGACTCATAAAAGCCGGGCGTCACTCCACACCCACGAGACCTTTGATTGCTCCAAATAGTTTTGCGGAGCTGTAGCCAACACCTTTGCGGAAGACGAGATCCACATTTCGAATGTCGTAAATATTTGTTGATGGATCACCAGTAACAACGACCAAGTCTGCCTGTTTGCCTTTCGCGATTGTACCGATTCGATCGCTTTGGCCGAGGGCCGAGGCGCCATTTTGTGTTGCGATATGAATCGCCTCCACCGGTGTAAAACCTGCCTTCACGAGTAATTCGATTTCGCGCTGATCGGCATAACCCGCCAGCGTTCCGCCGTCACCGGTGGGGTCGGAGCCCGCAAGCAAGAGGCCGCCTGCAGCGGCGAACTCGCGCTCGAATTGCATTTCTTTGGGCATCGCGTGATGCATAACAGTTTTCGGCAGGACGACCGCTCGTAGAATTCTGTATATGAGAGCGCTCTTGAAGCAAAGCGCGCGCATCTCGCGGCCCTCAAGAGCGGACATGGGCTGCGCGTCGTCGGTGAAATCTGCGAAGACGGCCATCGTCGAGGTAATTGCAACATGCCGCTCCACGAGGTGATGAATCATCCGTTGCACTTCCGGGCTTTCGATGTCCAGGCGATCGTCGAAATCTTTTCCGGCGGCGCGATCCGCAGGGCAAATTCCAGGCTGTTTCCCGGGGAAAAATTCCGTGTCGACTGCGATGCCGTGCTCAAGCCCATCGATTCCCATGTCGGCCGCTTCCGTGAATCCCACGGAGCACAAATGCCCAGTAATTTTCAGCCCCTTACTATGCGCTTCATCGATGGCGGCTTTGAGTTCTTCCGGAGTGAGATGGATGTACGCTTTGAAAGAAGTCATTCCTTCAGTGGCGCCCTCGTCAACCGCGCGACGTGCTTCGTCCGGACCGGTGATCGCATGCATCTGGGAAAAAGTGAGCGGGTTCGATTCCAGGTATGGTGCAGTCAAAAACATATCCGGCCCAGGGCGCTGGCCAGAGTCGATGGCACTCTTGATCGCGAGGTCGGCCTGCGGAAATATACTTCCGGTCGTACGCAATGTGGTGACGCCCGCGGCGAGATACATCAGCGGAAACGAAACAGGCTGCTCGACGAGCAGAATCTTCGTTGGCGTGCTATCAGGCGAAACGGTGAAGAGATGTTCGTGAAGCATCACGAGGCCGGGGAAAACGGTCTTACCGGAAAGATCAATGACGCGTGCGCTCGCCGGAAGCTTGATCGACGACGAACCAAGATCGTAGATGATTCCATTTTCAAGGATCAGCGTCTGGTCGTCTTGCGCTGGAGACGCTGTGCCATCGATGACGCGTGCGTGGATGAGTGCGATGACCGGTGCGCTTTCGACTATGAAAGCCGAGGGCGGCCGCTTCGCCTGGCGGAGATAGTACGCACGCGAGACGTGAATGCCTAACCACATGAATGCCACAAGGAAGATCACAAGAAGACAAAAACGGAAGAACCACTTCCAAATCGTGCGGAGAATGCTCATCAATTGAACCTCTATTGTGAGCCATTCTACTACCCGCCTCGCATAGGCTCGAGAGTATTCATTGGTTCGGTAATTCGCCCGGTGACTTTCGAAGTGGATCGTAGCTCGTGATCAGTCGCTTCAAACAGTCGCCTAACCACATCAAAAAGGTTTGACATCTCTGTACGAGTCGTATAGATTCGCGCGTCGCTGCGATCTTTCGATCGGCAATCGAATCTGCGCGGCCGCAAACACAAGCAGAACCTGCGAGCCCCCGCTGGAAACGCGCGCTTGGGAACTACATCTTCCGCTGGCTCGACCCTTCTTGCTTCTTTTGTGGCTTGCGACGGAGGTGTTCCCGGCGTGGGCTCAAGCGGGAGCAAACCTTTCCGGCATGGAGACAATCGGTTTACGTTTCACATTCTGATCGTTTCCGCGGCGGGATCAATCGGGGGTCTCGAATGCGTTTGAAAATCATCCAGGCCTCTCTTGCAGTGGTTCTCGCGGCCCTGTTGGCCGCCAGCGCGGGCTTCGCTCGACTTCGTTACACGCAGGAGCCTCAGCAAGAGCTTACCGTTTCAGCCGCCATCAGTTTGAAAGATGCGCTGGATAAAGTCGCTCAACTTTATCGTGCCGAGCGGCCCAACACTGTGACCCATTTCAATCTCGGAGCATCCGGCACGTTGCAGCGCCAGATCGAGCAGGGCGCTCCGGTGGATATATTCATTTCCGCTTCTGAGGATCAGATGAATTCACTTGAATCGGAGGGACTGCTGCTTGCCGGCACGCGAAAAGACCTGGTGAAAAATGCTGTGGTGCTTATCGTTCCGAAAGGCAAAACCGGGATCGCGAGTTTCCAGGATCTCGCGCGGCCGGAAGTAAAAGTAATTGCCATCGGCGAGCCACAGACAGTCCCGGCCGGTAAATATGCTCAGGAAGTACTGACGCACTACCACCTGTACGAATCATTGAAGCCTAAACTGGTCCACGGGAACGATGTGCGCCAAGTATTAACGTACGTCATCACAGGCAACGCGGATGCTGGAATCGTGTACGCAACGGATGTGATGACCACACAGAAGGTCACTATCGTCGCAACTGCGCCAGAGGATTCGCATTCGCCGGTGATTTACCCTGTCGCTGTTTTGAAAAGTTCGAAAGAAGCCGACGAAGCAAAGCGTTTCCTGGATTTTCTGAACGGAAAGAAGGCGAAGGACGTATTCGAGCAATATGGGTTCAAGCCGGCGGGAAAGTAGACGACGTATTGCGGCCTCCGGACGACCGCCAGCCACGCTCACCAGCGATCTCAGGTTGCGATTCGTGTTGGTAATCCCGTTCTCGACCGCTATCCGGAAACACTCTTCTTTTCGCGCGCAGCCGGTTCTAAAGGACGCGGTTGGCGTGGTATGCTTCCGCGCTGACCATTTGGCGGACTGCCTCAGGCAGGCGGCCGCAAGGAACCAGGACACGATGCCTCTTGCGAAAAAAATGATTGCGGTATTCATGAGTTTTCTTGTCGCGCTGATGACGATTCCTGCCGGGGTAAACGCGCAGACCACTTCACAGCCATCTTCACAGGCCCCGGCGCAAGACGCCGCGCAGAACTCGTCCACCCAGGCGGCATCCTAGGAATACGCTCCGCTGACAGCCGACGAGCTTGATGCGCTGGTGGCTCCGATTGCTCTTTATCCCGATGCTCTCGTCGCGCAGGTTCTCGGTGCGGCCACTTTCCCGTATGAGGTCGTCGACGCGGCTTTCTGGATGAAAGATAATTCCAGCCTCAGCGGCGAAGCCCTCGCGAAGGCAGTCGATCAGCAATCCTGGGACCCAGCGGTAAAAGCGCTGACGCAATTTCCGAGCGTGCTCGACAATCTCGCGAAAAATCTTGCATGGACCTCGTCACTTGGCGAGGCTTCTGCGACGCAGCAAGCCGACGTGATGGCTGCGATTCAGCGGATGCGCGCAAAGGCCCAGGCGGCGGGCACCTTGAAATCGGGTTCACAAATCAAGGTCGTCCAAGAGGCTCCGCAGACGATCGTTATTCAGCCGGCGAATCCTCAAATCGTGTATGTGCCCACATACAATCCGACTGTTGTCTATGGCGCTCCAGTCGTGGTGCCGGGATACAGTTCGGCAGACGTCGCCGCAGTCGCTTTACTTTCGTTCGGCGTCGGGATCGCAGTTGGGGCAGCAGTCTACGGCGGTTGCTGCGGCTGGGGATGGGGCTACTGGGGCACGAGCTGGCATAGCCACACGATTATTTACAACCGCAACATTTATGTCGGCAACAGCTACTGGCGTGGCGGCTACTACGGGGGCTATCGCCCCGGATATCCGGGATACCGTCCTCCGCCGCCCGGTTACCGACCGGGGTATCCGGGTTATCGCCCACCGCCGCCGGGCTATCGTCCGCCCTCGAATGGAAATCGTCCGGGATATCCCGGGTATGGTAGACCTCCGGCGACAACTCTTCCTGCTCCGGGAACCGGGAATCCGAATCGTCCGGGAACGAATCCGCCGACGACCAGACCTAGCCCCGGAACTCCGACAACACGTCCGACGAATCCTGGGACAAGGCCCGGCGGAGGAGCGCCGTCTACTCAACCTGTGACTCGACCAGCAAATCCTGGAGACGGTGGCGGCGGAAGGCCGTCGACACAACCGGTGACGCGCCCGAGTACGCAAGAATCGCGCGGCTATCGCGCGCCAACTTCCAACGTGCCCGCGGCTCAGCCCGCACGTCCGAACGCTATTTCAGGCTCTGCCGGAGGCCGCGCACAAAGCGCGCGCGGAAACCAGAGCATGGGCGGCGGCGGCAATCGAGGAGGAGGCGGTCGCCGGTAGGTGGCGACGACGCAAACTCCCATGAAAACAAAATCAAACTTCGGAAAGAAATTCGTTAGCGCGACGGAGGAGTTTGGCATGCCTCGCTTCAGGTTCACCGTACCGAAGACGCATTCTCTTCACTTGCTGTTCCTTGGGCTCGCCGTAGTGACAGTATTCACGGTGGCAGGATGCAAGAAATCGGAGCAAGCGACCGCGGTGAGCGGACCGAAAACTTTCGCTTCGCCCGACGAAGCATCGTCTGCTGTTTACACCGCGGCAAAATCAGGGGACGGCCAGGCATTGATTGCGATCTTCGGCCCCGACGCGACAGATCTGATCGTCTCCGGCGATCCCGTGCAGGACAAAGAGGGGCGTGACAAATTCGCTGCGCAGTATGACGAAATGCACCGCTGGGGAAAATTGACGAATGGCGGCAAAGTGCTCACGGTGGGCGCAGAGAACTATCCTTTTCCGTTCTCGTTGATGAAGAACTCCTCGGGGCAATGGTATTTTGACAGTCGCTCGGCGAAAGAAGAGATCCTCGCGAGACGGATCGGCGGCAACGAGTTGGCAACGGTTGACGTTCTCAATGCGATGTCCGACGCTCAAATCGAATATTTCAGCCAAACACATGACGGTAGTTCCGTTTACCAATTTGCACAAAAATTCGTCAGCGATGATGACAAACACAATGGACTGTACTGGAAGGCCGCGGACGACCAGCAAGAGAGTCCACTCGGACCTTTGGCGGCGGAGGCGAGCGCGGACGGTTACGGAGGCGGCTCGCAACCGGCGCCCCAGCCGTTTCACGGATATTTCTATCGGATGATTACGAAACAAGGCAGCCACGCAGCCGGTGGAGCGAAAAACTATATCGTCAACGGGAATATGACGGGAGGGTACGCGATACTCGCCTATCCAGCCGACTATCGAAATTCCGGCGTGATGACACTGATAATTAATCAGGACGGGATCGTCTACCAGAAAGATCTCGGCGCGCAGAGCGCCGATCTTGCGAAAGCCATCACGGAATTCAATCCTGACGACACCTGGAAGCCAGTGGAATAGAGTAGTCCGTCACTCGGGGACATCCGACCGGTAGATTTGCCAGGAACAGCGGACAATCTCTGAGGCGCGAGATTGTTCTATTCATATCTCAGCGCGACGATAGGATCGACGCGCATCGCCCTGCGTGCGGGAATGTAGCTGGCCATCGCCGCAGCGGCGGCTAAAGCGGCCGCTACAGCGGCATACGTCAATGGGTCGATCGGCTTGACGCCGAACAGCAGCGAGGCCATCAGCCGCGTCAATCCCAGTGCTGCAATCGAACCGAAAGCGATCCCGAGCGCGGCAAGCCGAGCGCCTTCGCGCACGAACATGTGACGGACTTCCGAACTCTGCGCGCCCAGAGCTACGCGGATGCCAATTTCGCGTGTGCGTTGCGCGACCGAATAAGAAATCACGCCATACAATCCGGCGACGCCCAGTGCGAAGGCCATGGCGCCCGCAATTCCCAACATAACTAAAGCGAAAGAAGTCCGCGCCAACGAATTTTTGTAAAGATCCTCCAAGGTTTGCGGATTGGCAAGCGGCGATTCCTTGCTTACGGACCAGACAGCCTGGCTGACTTCCTGCATGAGGGCGCTGGAGCCCGCGCGCGG
>Ga0210387_10000462_pt1 | contig 28943 bp, 24 predicted proteins | sample IncBWC7OmetaG_FD_160108 | JGI IMG/M metagenome (GOLD analysis project Ga0210387, IMG submission 160108) | Forest soil microbial communities from Barre Woods Harvard Forest LTER site, Petersham, Massachusetts, United States - Inc-BW-C-7-O ...
ACAGTAGCCGGATTTTCGCCTATCCTTACACCGGCCTTTCGAACGGCACCACAGCGTCGAGGTCGACCTCGCTATAGTCCTCGTGCCCCTCCACCTCGTGAGCACCGACGTCGGACGTACCCTCGTGCGGATCATGCTCTTCAGCTTCCGTCGCGAAATCCGTAGCCATTTTTGACTCCATGCTGGTGATCAGGTCATTGAGCCGTTTCAGATGGGACCGGTAGACATAACCGGTGCCGAAATTCGAGGTGAGACCGACGATTAAGCTGTCGAAACCACCGAGGAAAGCACCCGCGACGCAAAGAAGATTGAGCATAAAAACCGATCGATATCCCTCTTTGAGCAACCCGCGATGGAGGCGGCCGATGCGCCTGAGTGGAATGAGACCGCGCAGGCTCGGTAGCAACAGGACCACGTCCGCCGCATCAAGAGGCACTTTCTGACTTCCGGCCACCGAAATACTCACCGTACTTGCCGCCATACACCCGATCGCGTCCGGCGAACTCCCATCGCCTATCCACATCGTGCGCCGCCCCAGATTGGCCACGACCCGAGCCTTTCCTTCCGGATCGAGATCGCCGATGCAGTTGGAGATGCCAAGCCGGTGGCCGATCGCTTCGGCTTCGGCCTGGTGGTGACTGGAAATATAAATGAAGCTGGCGCTCGGATTGCGTGAGCGCAGGGTCGCGATCACCTCGGTCCCTTCCGGCTCCCCTTTTCGATGGAAGGTGACGGCACCCAAGATCACACCATCCACCAACACCCAAAGTGGGCGCATCGTTGGATCGTCATGGTGGATTCCTTCTCTTTCGGCGCCGCCGCCCCGCTGGGCCCACGCGGTCGGCGCGGTCGCGATCGCCGCCTCAACGGCCGCGGGGATTTCCACCCCTCTTGCCGCAACGTAGGCAGGAGTAGCCACCTCGACCAGCCGGTTACTGCTATCGCGATAGCTAATCAACCCGGCATCACGCGCGCGACCACTGATCTCCAGGAGCGGCGCCCGATCCTCGACGCACCGCTCGATCAGGGCACGCGCTCGCTCGTTCTGAAAGGCGGGAAATGCCGAGGCCACATAGCCGAGAACGGTGTTGGCCGGCACGTCCGGAGCGGAAATAACTTCCCCGACTTCGATCCGTCCGCGTGAAAGCGCGGACGAATCGTCGAAAACATAAATGTCGGTGGCCGGCAGCCGATCCATCTCGGCAGGATCGCGAAAGAGGATGCCCCGACGCAAAGCGTCGCTTAGAGCATAGAGGGCTCCGAGCTGCGCGCTGAGGCGGGGTCCTGTGGCGTAATCGGGACGGAGGGAGGCCTGCGAGGGTAGCACCACTCCCGTCAGCAAGAGATTAAGACCAGAAACCGCCAGCGCCGGCACCACCATGCGGTTAGCGACTTCTTCCGCCTCGGCCGCAGAGGGCAGACGCTGGATGCGCCCATGCGGCAATTGGGTGCCGATATATCCCGCCAGAGTATCGATCCCTATTTTGCTGACTCGCACCACGATGCGCCCGGCGCGCACAAAGGTGGAAGCGTACACCCTGTCGCCGGGCGCCTTGTCCAGTGCGCCGGCTCTTCCCGTGAGAGCCTCTTGATCCACAGCTGCTAACCCCCCGACAATCACCCCGTCCACCGGTACGATTTCGCCCTCATGAACCGCGATAGTGTCACCGACATTCAGTCTTTCGATATCCACTTCGAACTCCAGCCCTTCCTCGTGCACAAGGCGCGCCCAGCTCGGACGCTGTCGATGGGTGGCGAACAGACGACGTTGGCTCTTCGTCAGCGTCTGATAAGCCCATCGCGGCCACAATTGCATCAAAAGAGCCATCATCGCGGCGGAAAAGGGCAGGCCGCTCAAAAGCGTAAAAGTCAGTGTTCCGGTATAGAGGACTGGAAGTCCTATCTTCCCACGGACCAGCAATTTAGCGGCACTGATGACGTTCGGAAATCCATAGATGGCGACTCCCGCCAGGGTGAAAGGAATCAGGGCCGGCACAAAAAACTGGGCGGCAAAAGCCGTCGTAATCAAAGTGGAAGAAGCGAAAAAACGCGTACTGGGAGGTGGTCCTTCGAGGCCATCCAGCAGGCGTGGAACAGCGTTCTCCAGGTGTCGGAGTAGCCGATAGACATTGATGCGGCGCGGATTGAAACGCACCATGACGCTGGAGGCCATGATGTTGGTCCTGAACGACCGTACACCCAGGATCGCGGTTAACTCCTCTTCCAGACGATAGGCCACGTCTTTGCGGTTACGCAGAATAGGGTGGGTCAAACGCACCCGGTCCTGCGTCTGGTTGCGCAAGCGCCAAGTCGACAGATACGAACCGATGCGGCCGATGCGAATCGGTAACGTCGCCGGCATATCCAGGTAAAGCCGATCGACACCCAGGGGTGCGGCGCCGTATTCGCTTCGAAGTTCGTCGTCGAGATCGACCGTCGTGCGCTGCGTCAGCACCTGTTTCAGTTTCCGCCAGATAGACGGCGCGTCCTTCGTTAATTCGTACTTTACCCGGCCGACGCCGGCTCTGCGATCGATTTCAACGACCGATATCTCCTGCAGGCTGAAGACCCGGGAAAGGAACAGCCGAAGATTGTGAGTGGCGGAATCGTTGAACAGCATTTGGCTCCAAATCGCAACTCCGCCGCGCTCAGGCGCAATCCGAACCCGCGGAGAAACTGCCGGAGGCGAAATTTCCTCCTCCTCGACGACCGCGACATTCAAAAGACGAGGTTCCTCCGCGATCGTCGGAGTGGTCTTATACCTGCGTTTGGTCCCAACCTTAACGGCCATCGCACCCAAAAATAGAAAGTCTATCAAAAGAGTCAAGTTGTTCCCAAGAGAAGCCAAGAAGCCAAGGAGTCAGGAGTGGCGGGACTGCGCGATTTGTTGGAAACGGCGTGTCCCCTAAAAACTCCTGGCTCCTGACTTCCTCGGCTCCTTGGCTCCTTGGCTCCTTGGCTCCTCGGTTGCTCTTGAGAATAACTTGACTCTTTTGATAGACTTTCTATTTTGCTCCAGTTCTAGCGAGTATCGATGGAGGTGCTCGCAGAGGGCGAATATTTTGTTCCTTTTAACCTTTCCTTTAGCTCATTTTGCCGGTTGATCCGTGATGATCTCCAACGACTCAAAGCGCCGCCCACCAAAGAAGAAGAGCGGGCGCAAGAAAAAAGCCGTTTCACCGATACTATTTTCGGAAATAGTGTCAGGTCTTCGGCATCACATGGATCGTCGTTGGCCGAATCTTGGCCGACGGCTCGCTTCAGTTATCCGAGTGAGCCGCGAAAAGCTCGACGATGTTTATTGCTCGGCGGCTCAGTTCGTCACCGAGCATAAAGAGGCCTTTGATGACCGGCTCGCCGAAAAAAAAGCTTACGCCCGAACGGCAGAGCCCGCTCAGGTGCAACTTGGCGCTCTTGTCCACCCCGTTCGGCGCACCAGGCGCGCCACCGATAAAAAAGGACCGGTCACACGTTCTGTCCGCCCGTCTCCCGTGAAGAAACCGAAGGAGTTCTAGCGAAACCGTCTTCCTGAAACGTAGTGCCGCTTGTGAAAGCATCTTCTTTTTCCTCTCGCCTCTCCGCGCCCGTCCAGATTCTGTCCGGCGCTTCAACCGCCTCTGCGACATCCCCACCCGAGCGGCAAACGATTCAGACGGTTCCTCTGAACGGCCATCGCGCGCCGGTACCGGCTTCGAGGCCGACCGATATTCAAATCTCCTTTCCAGGACCTGATCGTATTCAGATCGAGAGTCCCGCACTTTTTTCTGATGCCCACAGCCCTTTCGCCCGCCAGTTCGTGGAGCGCGCTTTTCTTGCTCCGGAGGTCGAGTGGGTGGAAATCGAAGGGAGCAATCGACGGGCGGAAATCGCCATTCGCGGCGGCGAACTAACGTCACGCGAGGTCGTCCGGAAGATTTCGCGCGTTTTTTCACAAAACCAGGTTCAATCCTCCTCACTGGTCTTTCCTCCCGTGCTTCGCACGTCGAAAAAGAACGCCGTGCGCGTGTATCGATACGGCTCCATGCTCTCGACTTGGGCCGTCAAGCATGAGACGAAAGGGCGGATTCGTTTTCACAACGCGGCGTTGCACCGCAAGCGGGAGCTATGTCAGGCGATCGAACGGGAACTTATGAACGTCCCCGGCGTGGATCGTTACCAGACTAACGATCTTACGGCGAGCGTCCTGGTCTATTACAGCCATCGACAAATCCAAAAGCATCAACTCATTGAAATCCTCGACGAAGTGCTTCATAAATCGGAAAACATCGCCCAGACCCCGACCGATCTTGATCTACCCCTGGCCACGACGTCGCTTGGCTTGGCGGCAGCCGTCGAATTCCTAGCTCCCATTTTCCTTCCGATCAGTGCTGGAGTGTTTGTTTACTCCGTCATCCCCAGTTTCAAAAACGCCCAACAGGTTCTCTTCAAAGAAAAGCGTCTCGGAGTGGATGTCCTCGATGCGATTGTCGCTTTGACCTGTTTGGCCACTGGTCAGATTTTTGCCGGTGCCGTTCTCGCGTGGTGCCTCAGTTTCGGCCGCAAACTCCTGAAGAAGACCGAGGACGATTCCAAAAAGATGCTGCTTAATGTCTTCGGCAAGCAGCCCCGGTTCGTCTGGCTGTATCGCGATGGCATCGAAATCGAAATAATGCTCGAAAAGCTAAAGCTCAACGACATCATCGTCGTCCATACCGGCGAGACGATTCCCGTGGACGGGGAGATCGTCGATGGCATGGCGATGATCGATCAGCACGCACTGACCGGAGAATCGGCGCCGGCCGAAAAAATTAAGGGCGACAAGGTTTTTGCCGCAACCACCATGCTGGCCGGCAAGATTCAAGTCGCGGTGACAAGCACCGGCAGCGAAACCACGTCTGCTAAACTGACCCGAATCCTGAACGACACCGCCGGTTATAAGCTCCGCTCCCAATCGCACGGCGAAGAATTGGCCGATAAAGCGGTGGTACCGACGCTGGCCCTGGCGGGTCTGGGGCTCGGAACAATCGGCCTGAACGGTGCCACCGCCATCATCAACTGCGACCTGGGAACCGGGATCCGAATGGCGGCACCCCTTGGCATGCTGACTTCGTTGACCCTCTGCGCGCAGCATGGCATTCTCGTCAAGGACGGACGGGCGCTGGAATTGATGCGCAAGGTCGATACGTTCCTTTTCGATAAAACCGGTACCCTTACGCGCGAGCGTCCGGAGGTTGGCCGTATTATGACCTTCGGCGCGTACTCTGAGCAGCAAATTTTGCAATGGGCGGCCGCGGCGGAAAATAAATTCAGCCATCCGATCGCCAAAGCAATTCTGGCCAAGTTCGAATCCCTGGGGATCCCGATGGCCAAAACGGACGAATCGAAATATCACGTCGGCTACGGGATCAGCGTCCACGTGGAGGGCCATACCGTCCGAGTCGGCAGCGCGCGATTCATGAAGCACGAAGACATCTCGCTCCCGACGACACTGGATCAGGAAATGGAAAACGTTCACGGCGATGGAAATTCGCTCATCCTGGTGGCCGTCGATGATACGTTGGGCGGGGCGATCGAAATGTGCGCCGCCAATCGGCCTGAAGCACTGGAGGTCATCAACGGCCTGCGAGAACGCGGCGCCAAGCATCTGGCCATCATCTCAGGCGATCACGATCGACCCACCCGCAACCTGGCCGACAAACTGGGCATGGACCGCTATTTTGCCGAAGTTCTGCCTCAGGATAAGGCCAAATACGTCGAGCTTTTGCAAAAGGAAGGTAGGACCGTGTGCTTCGTCGGTGACGGTATCAACGACTCGATCGCGCTGAAAAAGGCCAATGTCTCCATTTCGCTGCGCGGCGCTTCGACCATCGCCACGGATACCGCTCAGGTAGTCTTTATGGAAGAGAGCCTGACCAAGCTCCTGCGCCTGCGCGATATCTCCCAGGATCTCCAGCGGAACGTCGACCGAAGTTGGGGTTTGATTATCGTCCCCAATATCATTTGCGTCGGTGGAGCGTTTCTGGCTGGCTTTGGCGTGATGCATTCCATGGTCTTCAATCAAATTGGCGCCGTTTTCGCTCTCCTCAATGGTCTTCTGCCGCTCCGCAAAGTCGCGGAGGCCCAGTCGGAGAAGGACAGAACGCTCTACCTGCCAGCGCCGGACCAAGAAGCCCCGAACCAAGAAGCCGAGAAGCCGAGAAGCCAATTGCTGAACGCTGCATTCTGACTTCTGAATGCTGCATATGCGAACTTCTTGACTTCTTGATTTCTTGATTTCTAGCCTCAGTCTGCAGCTTCAAAATCGAGAATCAAAATGAACTTGACCGATGAGATCACCATCCGGGCGCCGCTGACTAAGGTTTTTGGGGTAGCCTCCAATCTGCCGCGTTGGCCTGAGTTCCTTCCTCACTACCGCTATAACCGGTTTATTGCGCAAACACCGTCAGGCGGGCTCGTCCGGATGTCGTGCGTCAGCTCTCGGATAAAGGTCAGGTGGATTTCCGAGTACCGAATAGACACCGAGCATCGGCAATTGCACTTTCACCACCGTCAATCGACGCTGAACGCGACACGCGGCATGGAAGTGGTCTGGGATTTCGAAGAGCTCTTCGGCGGCTTCATCCACGTCAGCATCCACCACCATCTCGACCTGAAGTGGTTGCAGATCGGATCGGCGCTAGCGGGTTGGGCCGCGGGACGCTTCTTGATTCACGATATTGCGGGAAAAACGCTTGCCGGCCTGAAACGCAAAGTGGAGGCCCAGGAATATTTATCCGCGATTCCTCTTCCGTGACGCATCGCCAGGACCTACGGAATTATCTTCGCTGAACACGAAAAATGATTCGCCATCTCCTACCGATTGCGTAGAGATATCCTTGCTTTCTCGAAACGTGGTGACCGCATCATTTAATCCTCCTTTTATCCACCTCCCGGTGAGCGTTCTGCAGCTTGCACCAGGCCAGAGAACTCACCGGTTCTCCGCGACGGCTGTTTCCCGGGAAAGGCGCCTCCCATGAAAACCGCGAAATGGCTCAACATTTTTGCTCTCGGCCTGGCCGCCGTGGCCGTCGGTTTGGTGGCGTTCAAGAATTACGGAGGAAATAAAGACGGCCAGCTACTGAATGTTTCCTATGATCCAACACGCGAGGTCTATCGAGAGATAAACGGAAAATTTGTCGCCAAGTATGAAGCGCAAACCGGCTCCCGTCTAAGCATCGAGCAATCCCACGGCGGTTCGTCGCGACAGGCCCGAGCGGTGGCCGATGGGTTGGCGGCCGATGTGGTGACCCTCGCCCTTCCATCCGATATCGAAGATTTGTCCAAACGCGGGCTTATTGCAGGTGATTGGAGAAATCGGTTTGACCACCATTCACAGCCTTACAACTCGACCATTGTTTTTGTGGTGCGGAAGACCAATCCGAAACACATCAAAGATTGGCCGGACCTGGTGGAGCCCGACGTCACCGTCATCACTCCGGATCCCAAGACTTCTGGCAACGGCAAACTGAGTTTTCTGGCGGCCTGGGGGTCGGTGATTCGTCGCGGCGGGAGCGAAGATCAGGCCCGCGACTTCCTGACAAAACTTTATCAGCACGTGCCCACCCTGGGTCAAGGGGCCCGAGATTCTACGACCACGTTCGCGTTGGCTAAAGAAGGCGATGTCCATTTGACCTGGGAGAACGAGGCCTTGCGGGAAGTCGGGGAATCCAAGGGCGAGCTAGAAGTGGTCTACCCGCCGCTCAGTATCCTGGCTGAGCCGAGCGTCACTTGGGTGGACGTAAATGTAGCGAAACATAAATCCGAATCGGCGGCGAAGGCTTACCTGGCCTACCTCTTTACCGACTCGGCTCAAGAGATCTTTGCCAAGTACGGCTACCGGCCAGTGAACGCGGCCATCGCAAAAAAGTATCAAGAACAATTACCGTTCATCGACCTCTTTCCGGTAACGCTGGTGGCTAAAGATTGGAGCGAGGCCCAGGCAAAATTCTTCGGCGAAAACGGGGTCTATGAGATTATTCACTCTGCCCAAACCAAATGAGCTTACCCTTCCATCTAGGTTTTAGCTATAGTGCGGACACGGCGCGTCGCGACCTGGTGGCCGGCGCGACGGTGGCCGCCATTGCGATTCCACAGGCCATGGCCTACGCGCTCATTGCTGGAGTTGATCCTAAGTTCGGACTTTATTCGGCCATCGTTGTCACTTTGATCGCTTCCATCTTCGGTTCATCCTCCCATCTGATCAACGGGCCGACAAATGCCATCTCACTGGTCGTTTTCAGTTCCCTCATCGGCTTCGATGCGCGCTTTGACGCGTACCAGGCGATGTTTCTCCTGGGGATTTTTGTTGGGGTCATCCAGATCCTGATTGCGGTCTTTAAGTTGGGCGATTTAACGCGGTATATTTCGGAATCGGTGGTGCTCGGCTTCATGGCGGGCGCGGGTCTGCTGGTGGCCATTGGTCAAGTAGGCAATTTTCTCGGTGTCGCCAAGACGGGAGGCAGCGGGCATTCTGTGCTGATCCACTTTTGGGAAACGGTCACGCAAACCGGCGCCTTCAGTCCATACGCCATCGGTCTTGGCCTCGGCACCCTTCTGGCAGCGCTCCTCCTGCGCAGAGTGATTAACAGGTATAAGCTCCCGCAAATGGACATGTTAGTGGCGCTGATCATCGCCTCCGCCGTGGCGACTTATTTCGGTTGGTCGACCCCCAAACCGGATGGCAAGTCGATAATCTCGGTCGTCGGCACTGTCCCGGCCGCCTTGCCGTCATTCCACATCCCGGAAATTAACTTCGAATGGGTGACCAGGCTCGCGGGCAGTGCCTTGGCAATTTCCTTTCTTGGCTTACTCGAAGCACTCGCCGTCGCCAAGTCGATCGCGACCCACACACGCCAATCACTCGATTATAATCGGCAGTGTCTCGCCGAAGGCATCGGCAATCTCGTAGGCGGCTTCTTTCAGTCTTTGCCTGGGTCCGGCTCACTCACTCGCTCAGCCATCAACTACCAGTCGGGCGCCATCACCCGAATGTCCGGCATCTACGCCAGTCTAATCGTGGGAATCGCCGTCCTCGCGCTTGGGCCTTATGCACGTTTTATTCCCAAGTCCGCTTTAGCCGGACTGCTCTTTATCACAGCGGCCCGGTTAATTGACTGGAAACGGCTCGCCTATGCAGTCCGCGCCTCCCGCTTCGACGCGATACTCGTCTTTGCTACGGCCTTCGCGGCGGTGTTTATCAGCGTCGAGGATTCGATCCTGATTGGGGTGGCAATTTCCCTCCTCTTATTTGTTCCTCGGGTTTCCAAGCTAGGGATCCGAGAACTCATTGTCACGCCCGAGCGCGTGGTGCGCGAGCGGGAACCGGACGACCCACGTTCGAGTTCCCTCCTCATTTATGATCTCGAAGGCGAGCTTTTCTTCGGAGCGGCACCCGAACTGGATCACTACTTAGACGAAATCAAGCAGGAAACCATCAGCACTAACATCAAATACGTCGTCCTTCGCCTAAGGCGCACTCGTACCCCCGATGTGGTGGCAATCGAGCACCTGGAGCGTTTCCTGCGTGACGCCGAAAAACGTGGGGTTACCGTACTCTTAGCCGGTGTTCGCCCTAATCTTGCCGAAATCCTGCGCAATGTCCGCTTCAACGAGTGGCTCCCTCCGGACCGCATTTATCCGGAAAAGGATGAAACCTTCTCGGCCACTCTCAATGCGGTGCGTCATGCCTATCGGCTCTTGAATCAAGGGAGCAAGCTTGAGGAAAAAGAAGCGGTCTATTATCTAGTGTAGAAAACATCGAAATCGCTGGCACATTCAATCAGGCGTTGAAGGCCAGAAATACTACCAACATAAATTTTTTACGTTTTCGTATTTGAAATTTCGTCATTCCAACCATCGAATTAGTGCGCACACCTGCACAAATCACACCGTACCCTACGGGACGGCTCTTTTGGGGTGGCGCTGTCCCAGGCGCTTCGTGCCAGGCTACGATCACACCGTCCCTCCGGGACATTTCGGACAGGCTTTTAGCTATCGCCCTGCAAGGTCGACTGGGGTTCGGCGCAGGCACCGCTCTCGCTCAGGATAATTTCCACTAGGAACCCCATCACTATAAGCATGAGTCTACCGGGGCAAGAATCGCGGACACGGGAGTTTTGGCGCTTCGTCCGCGCCCCGCGCCTCGCGGATCAGGAGGTTGCTCCTGAGAGCTTTTGCTCTTTATCACAAAATGGGTGGAAAAATGCTCCAGCGATTTCGCTCATTGGCGGAAAGCCACCATCAACGGCCAGGATGGGTCCAGTAAAAAAACGTGTTAGGCTTTCCCGCCGAAGCTGACGTAGTCGTCGAGATCGAGGGCGTCGAACCAAGTCTTGATATCTTCGCGGCTCTTGCTGTGTTGCCCAACGTATTCGGCAAAAAGGGACAGAGTTTCGGCATCACTGTCCGGTCCCCGTTTTTCCATGTACCCCGACCAGACCTCGATTTCCCAAGGCGCGCGTGGGGTCTTGGCGTGAGCCTGGATCCACTCGAGGATTTCTCCGTCGGCCTTTCCGCTAGCCAGCTCTTTCGCAAGGGCTTCGAGGTCGACGCCAAGGAACCTGACGAAGTGTTGATCGGTCGGCGAGTTGTAATTGTATTCACCATTTTTTCCGGCAAGCTTTGCCCGGCCTTTGTCAAGAATTCGCGGCAGAATTACGTATCCGCCAAGGCGGCAACGCGGGCTGCGCGGCGGGCGTTGGGTTAAGTCAGTCGGTGCGATCTGGGTGCTCATTCTTTAGCTTGGTTGAATCACTCTATTGACGTTCGGCGTTCGGCGGCTCCTTGGCTCCTTGGCTCCTTGGCTCCTTGGCCCTGGCCCCTGGCTCAAATCAACTTTTCCGTCTCCGGATCGAATAGGCACGCCTTGGCCATATCGACTGCGAGTGTCACCGTCTCGCCGACCGAGGGCGCTGCGTCTGGCTCGAAGCGGGCGATGATTTCCCGGGTGCCGATGCGGACAATCGTCATGGTCTCGGCGCCGGTCGGCTCGACGACCTCGACTGGGGCTTTAATCGTGGCGAGATAGGGCTTTTCCTCCGCCAGGCGACGATCGTAACGGAGCAGATTTTCCGGCCGTATGCCCAGCACCACGCGGCGACCTCCGCCGGCGGATGCTGAAACCTTGTCGGGAAGCGGCAGGCGCATCGCCTGTCCTTCGCTTTCCGTCAATACCACCGCAGCCGGCCCCGAAGCGGCAATCTGGGCGGGCAGGAAATTCATTGGCGGCGAACCCATGAAGCCGGCAACGAACATGTTCGCCGGCCGGTCGTAGACCGTCCGCGGCTCGGCAAATTGCTGCAACCTGCCCTGATGCATGACCGCGATGCGGGAGGCGAGCGTCATCGCTTCGACCTGGTCGTGGGTGACATAGATCGTTGTCTTGGCGAGCCGCTGATAAAGCTTCTTGATCTCGGTGCGCATCTCGACGCGGAGCTTGGCATCAAGGTTCGAGAGCGGCTCGTCGAACAGGAACAGTGCGGGATCGCGGACCAGCGCCCTTCCCATAGCGACGCGCTGGCGCTGGCCGCCCGAGAGCTGGGAGGGCTTGCGGCCGAGCAGACTTTCGATCTGCAGGAGCCCGGCGACACTGGCGAGGGCTTTCGCTTGCGCCTGTTTGGGCACGCCGCGGCTCTCCATGCCAAAGGTAATATTAGCGCGGACCGTCATCGTCGGATAGAGCGCGTAGGATTGGAAGACCATGGCGATGTCCCGATCCTTGGGCGGAACGTCGTTGACCAAGCGCTCGCCGATCCTGATCTCGCCGGCGCTAATGCTTTCCAGGCCGGCGATCATGGCGAGCAAGGTCGACTTGCCACAACCCGAAGGTCCGACCAGCACCACGAATTCCCCTGTCTTCACCTCCAGGTCGATGCCTTGCAGTACGGCAACAGAGCCGAAGGATTTGTTCAGGTTGCTAATCGTTAAGGAAGCCATGTCTATCTGCTATTTGATTGCGCCCTGGGTCAGCCCGCGCAGAAAATACCGGCCGCCGAAGAAATAGACCAGGAGTGGCGGCAAAGCGGCAATCAGCACGGCGGCGCTTTCGACATTGTATTGGTGAACCGACGTTCCCCCGGCGCTAAGCGCGATCAGGGCAGCGGTGATCGGTTGGTGGGTTCCTGAAGAAAAGATGACCGCAAAGAGGAATTCGTTCCAGATATTGGTAAATTGCCAAATCACGGTGACGATCACAATGGGCGGCGAAAGGGGCAGCACAATCTTCCGAAAAATCCTCCAGAAACCGGCGCCGTCGATCCGCGCCGCCTTGATGAGATCGTCGGGAATATTGACGTAATAGTTGCGAAAGAACAGCGTCGTGAAGCTCAGTCCCTGGACGCAATGGATGAGCACCAGACCGGTCGTGGAATTGGTCAGACCGAGCCAGCCGAGCACGCGTGCCCAAGGCAAGAGAACCATCTGACCCGGCATAAAGACGCCGAGTGTCATCAGACCGAACAGAACTTCTGAGCCGGCGAAGCGCCACTTCGACAAAACATAGCCGTTGATGGAGCCGATCGCGGTCGAGATGATGGTCGCCGGCACGACCATCGCGACCGAATTGAAGAAAAAAGGCTCTATTCCGGCGCAGGTGCCGCCGACGCAGAATTTGTCCCAGGCCAACGACCAGTAATCGAGCGAAAAGCTGTGCGGCAGATTGATCAAGCCGTTGCGGCTGATGTCCGAAAGATCGCGGAAGGAATTGAGGACCACGACGACCAACGGCAGCAGATAATAGAGCGCGAACAGCCCGAGCAGCGTATAAATGACGAGTTTTGCCCGGTAACGCCGCCAGGTGCCAGCCGAGCCAAGCGGATCATAGGCGACGGTTTCAGCCACGCACGACCTCCCGACGCTGGCGCCAATTGGTCCAGATTGTATAGGGCACCAGCACCAGTGACAACGCAAGGAAGATCATGATCGCCGCCGCTGCCCCTTGGGCCATCTGGCCCCGTTGGAACATCAGATCATAGACATAGATTGCCGGTACCGTGGTGGCGATCCCTGGCCCGCCTCCCGTCAAGGCAATCACCAGATCGAAAGTTTTAATGGCAAATTGCAGAAGCACGACCAGGACAGCGATAAAGATCGGCCCGATCGCCGGCAGAATGATGCGCCGATAGATCCGCGGCATATTAGCGCCGTCGATCTGCGCCGCCTTGACGAGGTCGGGATCGACCGAGCGCAGGCCGGCCAGGAACAGTGCCATGACAAAGCCCGACGCCTGCCAGATGCCGGTGATCACCACGGTGTAGATCGCCATGTCGCGCTGGACGAGCCAGTCGAATTTAAAACTCGCCCAGCCCAGCTGCCGAACGACGCTTTCTATTCCGGTCGACGGGCTGAGCAGCCAGCGCCAGACCGTGCCCGTCACCACAAAGGAGACCGCCAGCGGATAAAGATAAATGGTGCGCCAAAGAGCTTCGGCACGAACCCGTTGATCGATCAGAATGGCGAGGGTAAGCCCGATTGCCATGGCGCCGATCACGTAAAGCGAGCTGAACAGGAAGAGGTTTGTATAGGCGATGCTCCAGCGTCGGTTGCTCCACAATTCCGCGTAGTGGTGGAAACCGGACAGGGAATAATCGGGCATCAGGGTGGAGTTCGACAGCGAGATCCAGACCGTCCAGCCGCAAAAGACAAACACGTAGACAAAGGTGGCAAGCAGCGAGGGCGCCAAAACCAGTTGCGGCAGCATCCCCGTCAACCGCTCCCGGAGCGGGCGACTCCGGGTGGGTGTGACTCTCGCCGGCGTCAATGTTACTGACTCGCCCGCCATTGTTTGCGCCCTTCTCCCGCTTGCGACCGAGGTTATTGCTGCGCCTCGACGGCTTCGGCGAGCTGCTTGGCCGCGTCAGCTGCCGTTAGTTTGGGCGTATTGACGAACTCCGTGATCACTTCCATCGCCGCGCCGCGGTATTTCTGCAGGATCGTCATGTTGTGGGCAAAGCTGCGCACCAACGTGCCGGCCTTGATGGAATCTTGCAGATCCTGCTGCGACTTTATCTGGCACGGGTTAAAACCGTTGCTCAAATCGACGTCGAGCCTGGCCGGGATTGAGCCCTTCGCCTGGTTGAAGATCGTCTGAAAGTCTTTCGACATGATGAGATGGGCGAGAAGCTTCGAGCCGGCTAGATAGTCAGGATCCTTCTGTTGGAAGAAGACGACCGAATCGCTGTTGAGAATAAAGCCCGGCTTGCCGTTGTCGGCCGGCGCCTGACCGCAGAGATAGTCGACTCCTTCCTTGAAACCGCCAGCGTTGTAGGTGCCGATCGCCCAGTCACCCATGATGAAAAAGCCGGCCTTACCAGTGAGCATCAAGTTGGCGGCCGCGTCCCAGGCGCGCCCGGCAATCCCCGGATCCATCCAGTCGATCATCTTGCGGTATTGCTCAAAGGCAGCGACCATTTTCGGGCTGCGCATTGCCTCCGTATCGCCTTCCACGAAAGCCTTCCGGTAGAGGTCAATATCCATCCCGTAAACGACGACCTCGAACGTGGTGGCATCGGTCCAGTCGGCGCTGCCATGCGCAATCGGAATTAGGCCGGCCGCTTTGATCTTCTCGCAATCGGCGTTGAATTCGGCCCAGGTCTTGGGCATTTCTTTGATGCCCACTTTGTCAAAGACCTTCTTGCTCCCCCACAACCAGTTGATGCGGTGGATATTCATCGGAACCGCGACCCACGATCCCTTGGGCTTCATCACCGACAGAAGCTCGGTGGCCACCGTCCCATCCCAATTTTCCTGTTTGGCGATCTCGTCGAGGTTGAGCGTCATACCGGTAGCATTCCACTCCGCAATCTCGGGGCCCTTCAACTGAACCGCAGGCGGTGGATTGCCGGCCACCACATCAGCGCGAAGCTTGGCCAGCGTATTGGCGGTGTGTCCGGCAATGGAGGTCGATTCCCATTTGCCGCCTGCCGCGGTGAACATCTCGCCGAGCTTGGCGATGGCCGCCGCATCGGAACCATTGTTCCATTGCGAAAGCAGGTTCGTTTTAGGTGCGTCGGCCGCTCCGGCCGACGACAACAATCCGAGTGTCAACGAAACAACGGCCACCGCAACGGTGGCGTAACGTGCCAAATACATTTAATTCTCCTATCGAGGGGCCCAATTTCTGGACCTGGGGGGTTAGTTTCGCTACTGTATAGCAACTTCACCTGGAATAGTGAAGAGCTCTTTCCAAAACTTCGCGGCTCATGCGGAAGGCCTCCTGGCCGACGCCAGCGAATTTTCCCTTCGATTGAGGAGGTAAAGCGAGACGCTTTACTTACTTCTTTGGCCAAACCTGGACGGTTTGCTTACGGAAGAGGTTAAGCGATTACTTACGGATGCCCTGACTGCGTCGGAGACGGTAAGTGACCTGGGCCCGCTTCACCAACAACTGTATCCGCCATCCACCACCAGATTGCTTCCGGTGAAAAAGCTGCTCGCGTCCGAAGCAAGAAAAAGCACGGCGGGCGCGATCTCTTGCGGCTCGCCCACGCGTCGCACCGGGGTGAATTCCATCCAGCGATCGTACCACTCCTTGTTCGCCATTCCACCTTGAGTCATCGGCGTATTCACGTATCCAGGAGAGATACAATTCACCCGGACCCCTCGGTCCGCCCATTCACCGGCAAGCGATTTTGTCAACATAATCACGGCCGCCTTGGAAGCGTTGTAAGCGGCTTGCGGCTGCGGAGTGTTCGAGATCAGCCCGGACATGGAAGCAGTATTGATGATGCTTCCCTTCCCTTGGGCCAACATCACTTTCCCGAATTCCCGGCACCCCTAGTACACCGCGTGCAGATTCGTGTTGATGATCCTATGCCATTCCTCGTCCGACGAACTCTCGCCCGGAACGCTGTGTGCAATCCCGGCATTATTGAAGGCAACGTCGATCTGTCCGTAGCGCTCCTTCACGTCCGCCGCCGTCTTCGCAACGAATTTCGAATCCGTTACATCACCTTGAATAAACTCGACGCCCAGGTTTTTCGACGTCGCATTTCCATTCTCCAGATCGATGTCGACAATCACGACCTTGGCGCCGTTCTCGAGAAAAGCTTTGGTGGTCTCAAAACCGATTCCGCGAGCGCCACCAGTGACCACCGCGACTCTGCCGTCCAGCGAGGTCAGGGGGGAATATTGCATAGCTAGCCTTTTGATAATTAATCGTCAGGAAGGAAAAATCTGCGACGTGGCCGGTATTGACACGTTGGCGCAAGCAACCTCTACTCCGAGCCGGTGAGACCGTTTGCCGCCAAGGCTTTTTCGGGACTGGCGCCGTCAAGGATGACTGCCTTAAACGCCTTCAGCGCAGCGGTGACAGGCTCAACACCCCAGACATTGCGTCCAATCGTTGCCCCCCGGCCTCCTGCCTCGACAACCGCTGCCATCGCGTCCAATGCCGCCCGCAAATTTTGCGCTTTCGGCCCCCCAGCAGCGACCACCGGCACCGGTGAACTCTCAACGACCTGGCGAAACGAAGCGACATCCCCGGTATAGCCCACTTTTATGACATCCACACCGCACTCGATCCCTACCCGCGTCGCCCACATGATACTTTCGGGATCATGCACGATCTTCGCGCCTTGCGCGAAATCGCGGGGATAAATATGGGCGATCACCGGCAAATCGTATTTCACAGCCGCCGACACCCCCGCTCCCAGGATCTTGAGAAATTTCCCTTCGTTTGGACCGAAAATTCCGATCGCTATGGCGATCGCGTCCGCACCGAGCCGCACACATTCTTCGGGGTCCGTCATTGTTTCGATCACCCGATCGTCCGCCGTGAAACAGCCCGCCTGCAAAATAAGCGGCACTTTGCCGGCATATGGTTCCCAGCAATTCATGGCGGTGCCTTTGGACATGGTGACCGCACCCGGCATCCCGGCGACGACCTTTTTCAACGCGGCAGGCAGGTTGGATAATCCGCCACCGGGCGTCAATTTCCCGTAACCAATAAAATGATCAATTGCCACCGAACACAACCGTCCGCTGGGATGCGAAAATAGACGATTTAGTCGAATTCTTTTGCCGATATTCATGGAGCGCGGGTTTTGAACTTCAGTGCAATCAATAAATCTGCTTGGGGACCCTGGGCGACCGATCGGCGCAACCAGCGCCTTACCCTGCCAGATATTCTGACGCTTCTTCGCCGGAGATTCTCCGGACAGAGCAGGTCAAAAGGTCGTTATTCCCCCCAGTAAAGCGGCAAAAGAAAGATTAGGCAAGATTATGTATTGTTATTGTTTTCTTTTTTTCCGGAAAACATAAGTTGGGCGTTATCCGGCCTGAAAACCCAGCCGAGATGGGGGCGGAGGATCTTTCCAGGCACGGTGTTCATTTAAACGGTCCGTTATTTTCCATGACTTCTGGTGAACCAATCGACGCTGATCCTGATCCGATCCCGTTGACCGGCGAGCGCCGGAGACGAATCCGAGAGATTCTGGGTCGGCAAGGCAGAGTGACCGTGAACGAGCTGAGCAAGCTGTTCCGGGTCACTGTGGTGACCATTCGCAGCGACCTGGACACCATGGCGGCTGAAGGCGCGCTGATTCGTGACAGAGGCGGGGCGATCGCCCATACCTCAACAGCCCTCGCCGTGGCCTTCGAGAAACGAGCTGTCCAAAACCGTGAACAAAAACGGCAGATCGGTCGCGTGGCCAGCACGCTGGTCAATGATCGCGAGACGATTATCATGGATGCCGGTTCAACGGTGATGGAGATGGCTCACAGCCTCCCTTCCGAGAAGCCTTGTACGATCGTCACCACCGCACTGAATGTGGCTGCGCGGGTGGGTGCGCTGGAGAAAGTGAATGTCCTCATTGCCGGAGGCTCCCTCAGCCGTGAAACGATCAGCACGGTGGGCGCACTGGCCGAACGAGATCTCGAAAATCTAATTGTCGACAAGCTTTTCCTGAGCACCCAGGCCTTCGACGCAGAGCACGGTCTGACGGACGATTCCTTTGATATCGCACGCGTCAAGGCCGCAATGATCCGTTCCGCAAGACGCGTCATTTTGCTCGCCGACTCCAGCAAATGGGGTAATTCAGCCTTCGCGAAAATAGCTCCTTTGGGAGAGATCGACGTGTTGATTACCGACAGCGGACTTTCCCGCGAGGCTCAAAAACTCATCCGTCGATTCGGAATCGAGATCATGGTGGCCGATCAACTGCCCGGTCCCTGAAACGGGAGAAACTCGGCGCAGGCGGCGCATCGCCCCATTTTCTTTCTAGAGCCCTGAGGGCAAGGAAGGCAAGTTTCTTACCACTTAAGAAACACCGTAAGAAAGAAGTAGACTTTCTAAGCCTTTCTTTTTAGACTTCCAAGACAATCCGAAGCGTGTGGACGTTTTCGCAGTTGGCAGCACCCCCAATCATCCAATTTCCTGAGCAAAAGCATCCCTGATCCGAACATACTCGAACCGCGTCGCGCCTGGATCGTGTGGTCCTACGATTCACGATCGACGCCGGGCGGCAGCTCGACCAAGAAGCGCTTTTCGACCCAGCAACAACGGCAATACCGAGAGGTTCTCTATGAACAAGCGAATAATAGTGGTTTTCCTGCTTACCAGTGCGCTCTTCCTTTCCGCAGGCCAAGCGGCAGACCAAACCAAAAAACAGATCACTGTCTGGTCCTGGTTCATCTCCAGCACCATGGCCAAATCGATCAAGGCCTTCGAGGAGAAGAATCCCGGGTTAGAAGTTAAATACACTTACTATAACTATTCTCCCGAATACATCACTTCGTTGAAAGCCGCCGCCGCCTCCAATAGCTTGCCCGACATTATCGGACTCCAACCAGGCTCCTTGACTCAGCAGTACCGCGAACAGTTGGCCGCTCTCAATTCGTCTGCGGAGAAGGAGTGGGGTGCAGACTGGCAATCGAAGATCTTTCCGGTGAATCTGAAACAGATGGCGATGGGAAACCCGCCTGGCGACGCGAATTTTTATATTCTGCCCCAGGAGTCGCAAATCCTCGTGATCTGGTACAATAAGGAGATCTTCAAGAAGTTAAACCTCGAGGTACCGAAGACCTACCAAGACCTCATCGCAGTCTCCAAGAAGCTGACCGGTGCCGGCTATATTCCCCTTTATCAGGGTGCCGCGGACGGCTGGCAAAATGAGAATGTGTTTTTGATGCTGGCAAATCAACTCGCTCCCGGGCTTGTCGATGAGGCGCAAAACGGAAAATCACCCTGGACGTCGCCGCCACTCATGAAAGCGATGCAAGCATGGGCAAATCTTTTTAAGGATGGCGTGTTCCAGCAAGGCGCCCTCGGGGCGCATGCCTATCCAACGGGCGCCCAGTTGTTTGCGCAGGGTCGCGTTGGAATGATGGCGCTCGGTTCCTGGTGGATGCAGGAGAGCAAGTTTCCTCCTCCTCTCTCTCCCTACGTGCAGAATATGAGCGGCTTCGATTTCTTCTATTTTCCTGCCTTGGAAGAAAATGGGAAATCAAGCCCGCCGGTCGGAGGAATTGACATCGGCTACGGCATGACGAAGAACGGCGAGAAGAATCCGGAAGCGTGGAAGTTCCTGGCTTCTCTGGTGCGAGGCGATGGACTGCAGCAAGCCCTGAACGATCTGAATGATCTGCCCGCCACGAGCGATTTTGAACCGCAGGGAGACGTCACTCCAAACATTAAAGAGATGTACGGCCGGTTCATGGCGGATCTTCCACACGCGGAAAATCAGCGATTTCTTAGTCCTCAAGTTTCAGAAGAACTCGATAGCGTCCTTGGAGGAGTGGCAGCGGGCTCCGTCACTCCGGAAGATGGTATAAAGAGGGTGCAAGCGGCCACGGACAAGGCTCTCGGCAAGCATTGACGAAGATATCCACTACGCCTGACCCTCCCCGAACGAGAGGTACCATCTCTGCGTTTATGTCCAAAGGTCCATGAACAAAGCCTCCGCCGTAGAAAGCGCAAAGAAACTGCAGCTACTAAGACGTAAATCGTTGGTCGACCGATTCCCGTATCTGTACGTGCTGCCGGCGACACTCATGTTCGTTGGACTGGTCGCTTACCCCATTTTATGGGTGGTCGGCGAGAGCTTTCGCGGAGCTAACGGAAAAGACTTCGTTGGTTTCGGTCAATATATCCGCGCGTTCTCGGACCCGGTCTTCTGGCGTGTGCTCCGCAACATGCTTTGCTGGGGCGCGATCACGATTCCCGTTCAAATGATCCTGGGCGGATCGATCGCCTACTTGATCGAACGGCACACCTCCAGATCGAGGACCTTTTTTCGAGTAATGTTTTTCCTGCCGGTCGTGACCAGCGTCTCGGTAATCAGCATCGTTTGGGCTCAGATGTATGCCCCGTACTACGGTATCGTCCAAGAATACCTGAAGTATATAGGAGTGCAGCTCACCATCGCTCCCCTGGGAGAACCAAACATCGCCATTTTTGCCCTGATCCTGGTCAACATCTGGCAATGGACTGGTTTTTCCATGATCATGTACATTGCGGGAATCAATAACATTCCGAGCGAATTGTTCGATGCGGCATTGATCGATGGCGCACACGGCTGGAATCTCGTCGTCCGCATAGTCGTCCCGTTGCTTTCGCCGGTCACCCGATCACTCCTTTTGCTCGGCGTCATCGGAACGCTTCAGACATTTCCGATCGTCCACTTGATGACCGACGGCGGCCCCGATCATGCGAGCGAAATCTTTGGCACCTATATCTTCAAGCAGGGATTTGTCATCGGCGACACCGGCTATAGCTCCGCCCTCTCTGCCCTGGTGCTGTTGCTGGCCCTCGGGCTCTCGGTGCTGCAAATCGCTGTGCTCGGCGCCCGGCTAACTCCGCAAACCAGAAAATCTGCTGCATGACGGCTCAAGACAGAGGGATCGCGCTGAGAAGGCCGTCGTTTGGATTCTACGCCAAGATCATTCTACTCGTCTTGCTGGCTCTCTGGATGATCCCGGAAATCTACATGGTCAGCGTATCGCTCCGCCCGCCCGATAAGTCATTTGATCCGAGCCTTTTCGTTTTACCGATTACTTTCGATAACTTTGCCACCGTTCTGCACGACAACCCGCTTTACAAATTTTTCTGGAACAGCCTGGTGATCACCCTCGGGACGGTCCTCGTCGTGCTGGTGGCCGGTTCCATGTTCGCCTACGCAGCGTCCGTCCTGCGACTGAGAAGGACGACACTGATCTATGTCACCCTTCTGACCACGCTCATGGTACCGGTGGCCTCGATTGTTCTGCCGCTGGCTATCATGTTGAAGTCCTTCGGTTGGATTAACTCCTATCAAGGGTTAATTCTACCCTATGCCGCGCTAGGGATTCCTTACGCGATTGTGATCATCAAAGCATTCATGGATGACTCCCCTCGCGACCTGTTTGAAGCAGCCATGATCGACGGTTGCACCACTCTGCAAATGTTCTCTCATGTGGCCCTGCCCCTCGTCAAACCGGCGCTGATTTTTGTTGCCATCTGGCAATTCATCGTGACATGGAACGAGTTCTTTCTGGCGCTAGTGGTGATGAATGACGGCGAGCACAAGACTGTGACACTCGTTCCCATGCAATACTCGGGAATGTACATGGCTAACCCCGGGGCCCTTTTTGCTATTCTCGTCATCATCGCGCTCCCGCTCATCTTTCTTTACATCTTCGTTCAGCGCTATTTCATCGCCGGGCTCCTCTCGGGCGCAGTGAAGGGCTAGCGCGAAAGTCTCACAAGCCAAAGCGCTTGTGAGATTTTCGCGTTCTCTTGGCCCTTCGGGCCGGCGTCCCTCCGGAAGCGGTCTGGGCCGGCGCCTTAGGCCACGATCCTTAGTCTCTTAGAGTCTTTTTCCGCAAACCAAAGTCGCTGATGACCCGCTCGACGCTTCGAATGCTAATAAGATGATGGGCTTGCTGGAGCTTATGCGCGATGACCTCGGCCGAAGCATCCGGATCCAGAAACCGATGACGAATGATCCGGCGCACCATCTCTTCGGTGCGCCGATAGTTGGTCTTGGGCCCGCGTGCTTTGCTCTGCAGAGCCAGCGCGCCTCGAGCCTCAAACTGTTCCAACAATTGAAAATAGCGTTGTTTGGTATAACCAAATTTACGAGCGGCTTGAGTGGGACCAAGTCCCTCACATTGGCCTTCGAAAAGCATGGCCAGCTTGCGGGTGATCTCATCATCGTCGGGCAAGAGGATCGAACCGGAATGACCGACGAGCTTTGCGGAAGAATCGAACAACTCGAGCATAACTCGAAATGGAGGAAGGGAGGACAAAAGTCCAATAAAATATGGCGTTTGCCTCCAACATCCATCTGAGCATCTAGCTATGACGCAGACCCGCTGACAGAACGCTGTTTTCGCGCGATGCTTCAACTTCAATAATGCGGGTTAATTTCCGGCTCCAGGTTCTTCTCTTGCAAGGAAGGCCGGTCACGGCCCCACTGACAACTGACAACTTCTTCCTATCTTTCACCGCGCAGGCGATAACCTATTCCGTGAACGGTCAGCAATAATTTTGGTTCTCCGGATTCGCCTAGTTTTTTACGCAATTGGACGATTACCTGGTCCAGGGTTCGCGTCGTGCCATAATACTCGTAGCCCCACACTTTAGAGAGCAACCAATCTCGAGAAAGGACTTGTTCCCGAGCCCCATGAAAAATCTGGAGTAATTGCAGCTCCCTTGCAGTGAGATTTACCCGAACGTTGCCGCGAGATAAAGTGAGGGTCTTGGGATCGATCAAAGAGTCACCAATGGTGAACGAAGCCGGCGTCGATGGAATACCGATGGCACGCCGGAGAAGTGCTCTGATGCGGGCCACCAGCTCGCGAACGCCAAACGGTTTAGTGAGATAATCGTCGGCGCCCAATTCGAGCCCGACAACCTTTTCAATTTCTTGAGCTTTGGCCGTCAACATCAGGATCAAGACCGACATTTTGCGTCTGCGCAATTCTTTGCAGACGTCGTAGCCGCTCATTCCGGGAAGCATGATATCGAGCAAGACGAGGGCCGGCCGTTCTTTGAGAACGGCATCCACGGCCTGGTCGCCTTGTTCGCAGACCGCAATCGCGAACCCTTCGCTCTGCAGAACCTCCTCCAGACCAAACCGAATATTGGGATCATCCTCAACAATCAGAATCTTTGTTTTCATTCGGCCTGTGCAGTGTTCAGCTTGATGAAAAATTGACTCCCCCCGCCCGAGCGAGGCTCGTAAATCACGTCGCCGCCGTTCGCTCTCGCAATCTGGCGTGCCAGGGTCAAGCCTAATCCAGCTCCTTGAATCCCGTTATTCAACGAATTGTGGGCCCGGTAAAATTGCTCAAAAATCTTCTCCTCCGACCCGTGCGGCACTCCAGGGCCACGGTCAGAAACTTCAACGGTTGCCAGCCCATTCTCTAAGCGCCGCGTCGTAACGTCGATTCGCCCAGCACCATATTTTTCTGCATTCGACAAAAGATTGAGAAGCACCTGCGCAATCGCATCTCGGCTGCCAAACACCGGCAGCGGACTCGAATCGACTCCCTCCGATGCGAAATTCGGTCTGAAATTCATCAGTGTCACACGGACCAGTTCGTTCAAATCGAAGACTTCTTTTTCGTATTTGGTTTCACCCCGATCCATGCGCGCGAAATCGAGCACGTTGTTGATCAGTCGCGTCAGACGCGATGATTCGTTGACAATGACTTCCGAATAGCGCTTTTGCCGCTCCGGATCCGGATTGTTGGCCAGCAACTCGGAAAAGATTCGAATGGATGTCAGAGGCGTTTTCAACTCATGGGAAACGTTGCTGACAAAATCAGTTTTCTGACGAGCGAGGCGGACCTGGCGGCGGAGATCCCGCCAGATTAACCAGCTTCCGATGCCGATCGCACCAAGCAACAGCACAATGGCGGCCCCGACACTTCTTTGCACTGCGGTGGCGATCTGATTCGCAGCCGCCGGATTTAACAAATAGACCCCAATCTCCCAGTGCGGTAATACTTCGCCCACTTCCGTCGCGACAAATGGCCGTTTCCAATTCGCCGAGAAACCAGGTGTCGTCGTGACCACGGGTTTCCCCTTATCATCCAGGAGTCCCACGCAAACCGTCTTTGTCAGGTCGTAATCCGGCAGGATCAATCGCTCGAATTCTTCGATGAACTCGTTCAGATTGATCTCAGCGCCGAAGATCAATTCTGGATGGACGGTGGTGCGGTGCCAGAAAATGACGAACAATTCGTTGCCGACAAATCGCGCCACACTCCCGGACATCGCAGTCCCGATCAACTGATGAAACTCTGCTTCTGCGGGCAAAACATTCGAAATCGACGTATCGTTTTGTCTTAATTCTTTCTGAGGATTAACTGATCGCGGAATGATCCGCGGTGAGCTGGCGACAGGCAAGGGCGGGCCCGCCGCTGCCATTTTGCCGCTTAATTCTGCTGGTGTTGGCCCAACTGATTTTCCTCTTTGCGGCGCGGGTTCTTCGTCCGCTCCTTCATCTTTGCGTAGCCGCTTTCCGGAGGCCGATTTCGTCACTTCACTTTTCGCTGATCGTTGCGAATCGCGTCCGTTGTTGGCCGGAGTGGATGGCGGAACCGGTTGGCTCGGCTGCTGATAAACCTCGGCCGATTCCGCATTGGTGATAAACTTTCCGTTCGCTTCCAAAAAACGTTCTGCAGCTCCGTTTTTCGTCGCCGATGGGGCAACTAACTTTCCATCAAGCGTCACCACAAATCCCACCGTGGCGGCCGGCCAGATCGCGCGGATGCGTTCATCGAACGTGACGACGTCCGTGCCGGCTGCCAACTGATCCACCTGATTCCCAAATTCAGTCAGTTTCTGACCGAGAAATTCCCGAATTCGTTCCGCCAAGGTGTCGGACATTCCCTGCAGCAGGAGTTCCTGCTGCCGTTCGAAAACGAATTCCTGATTGCGCAACGAATCCAAGGCCAGCCAACCAAGCACCGCGCTGGGCAGAAAAACCGCTAAAACAAAAATCAGAGCAAACTTCCTCATTCCGTGGCCCGAGGGAGGGGCTTTGCCCCGCGGGGGCTGCAGGACTCAGCCCGGCGTTTCAACGCCGGGAACATCCAATCAGTTGTCAGTGGTCGGTAGTCAGTTGTCAGTGGTCGGTAGTCAGTTGTCAGGGGGAATTTGAGGTTCGCTAATGGCACAAAGATAACGGTCAGGCCGTTGAGGCCGTTGGCAGTTGGAATTTGGCGGCGACAGAATACGCTTCTCCCTGCGGGCAAATACCTTAGGGCGAAGACAACAGCCCGGAAAGGGTCGAAGATCAGTCGCATCAACTCACGCTTCTGCTCCTCACTGGCAACAGACAACTGGCAACTGGCAACAGTTCGTATCCTTTATTCCTTCCCGTTCTTGCGGTTGTAGCTCTCGCTCTGGATCGTCTTTCGCAGCGATTTCGACATCCCGCTGTTATCGATTTCGTCGGCTCGCGCCCGCTGTTCTTGAGCCTGTGACTCCAAATTTTGTCTCACTGGCATCGGCGCACCTGCGGCGACAGCCTCGAGTTTTTGCGCATTCGCCCGCAAAGATATTGCTGCGTCGCGATTATTACCGGCATCTGCGGCGGCCATGGCCTGATCTTTCGCCAACGCATTCAGCTGCAATTCCCGTTCTGCGGCGACCGTTTGGTTGATTCCGTCCGCGACTTCCCGCTCGTTGGTCGTCACTCCGATCCGCACGTTTTGCTCGATGCTTGCTTCTTCGGACCCATTGATCTCATCGCGATAAGTCACTTTAACCGATGCCAGATCCATTTGCGTGACAGCATCCCGTGCTTTGACTCGGCAACGCAAAAACAGATAACGCTTCTGTCCGGAAGAGAACGGGCCAAATTCAACCACTGTTTTCCGATCGGCGAACTTTTCTGGGCGCCCGATTACGTCCATCGGTTCTACCCCATCCGCACAGGTTATCACCACCTGGACATTTCGAGCAGTCACCGTCTGTAAACCGCCAAGTTCTTTGGCAAAGATTTCCGGAAGCTTTTCGGCGTCCTGGACATAATAATAGTTGGCATCACTCGCTTCGGCGAGGCCGACCATCAGGTCCTCGTTGTAATCGTCCCCCACGCCGATCGTGGTCACCGAAACGCCTTGGCGCGACAATGACCGGCCCAGACCCTTCAAGGCCGCAGTTGAACTCGGTCCCACATTCGCCAGCCCATCTGAGAGCAAGATCACCCGATTAATCCTTTCAGTTCTCGAATCGATTTTTAGAAGCTGCTTTCCTCCAGCTTCAACTCCTGCGTAGAGTGCCGTGCTCCCGCCCGGTTCGATCCACTGGACTTCTGCCTTCAGCGCTTCGCGATCCACCACATGCTGGCTGGGAAAAAGAACCTCAACCCTGTCGTCGAACTCCACCAGAGCTAGATTATCCTGGTTCGTCAACTGACCGATCAGCTGCATCGCTGCCTGTTTTGTCTTCTCGATTTTTGCTCCGGCCATCGATCCGGAATGATCGATGACCACCGCAATGTTCAGAGGTAAGCGGTTGGGCCTCGCCTCCGCCTCCGCATTCACATCGATTTTCACCACTACCTCTTGCTCTTGGCCCGCCGCCACCAGCCGTCGATCAGGATCAAGCTGAAGATTGAGGGTTGCTGCTTCGGCACTCGATAAACCAAATGCCACTGCCATGCCGCACCATCGGAGATAACGTTTCATCTCCTATTCTGGCGCGGAGCCTGATGCCTTGTGTCAGAGCAGTGTAAGTCTTTTGTAAAAGATTTGGCAGCCCGAGGGGGATTTTTATTTTTAAGGGGATGTTAACTTGACTTTGAAAGTATCAGTGGTTGCGCGCTTCGCCACTGGCACTGACACAACTTTCCAGTAGCACTTCGAATTCGATAGTCAATACCGCTCGCAGTTCTTCCGTGACGCCGGCGGTTCGGGACGTTTCAACCATATCGGTCACCAGGAACGGATCCCAGATCGGATGACTCGCCACCGTCACGCTGGTTGCGGCAGCGCGGCGATACATCTCGGTCGCTGCCGGTTGCATTCCAGCACGGCGAAACCAGTACCTTGCGTTGTCGAAGTCGTCGTCGACCCGATGAACCATCCCGTGAATGTACGCTCCGTCACTCGTGGATATCTCCTGCACAATTCGGTGCGCCTGATCCAGCCCGCCTGCCGCAATAAAGAGCAGACTGCGAACGCATCTTGCTGCCGGCCCGTCCTTCCCGGCGATTTCATGATCCTCCGCCGCGACGACTCGTTGAATCAGCCGGCGATTTGGCGTCGGTTCCTGGGCCGAAATTCTCGGCAATTGCGCCTCGCGAAGAAATTCGGTGATGAACGTGGAGTAAGCTGGAAATTTCGACATCCGCGGCAGGATATCTTTTCTGGAAACAATTGTCGACCAAGCGCCGTTCGGCGTTCGGCGTTCGGCGTTCGGCGAGACGTCGGTGCCGCCGACCGTTTTCCATGGCGCCAATCGACGTTGATATTTTTCATATTGAATGTAAACTCAATAAATATCGTATGAGAAAGATTTAAGCGTGCGCCACACCCTAGCCGCCGTTCGATCGAGGCGCGGTTTTTTGCTCCTTATCGGATGCGCCGTTCAGTATTTGGCGTGCCAGGTTGATCTGGGATGGCTCCAGCGAGCTCTCCCCAATTTTCTCATTTGTCGACGGCCCCTGGTGGATTTTTTCGCAACATGAAGACCACGACAAAAGGTGCAGCCCAACCAAAGGTGCTCCAACGGTACGGATTCATCTCCAGCTTAGCGGGTCCTGTCGCCATGGCAATCGGAGGTCTGGTGCTGGTAGGATGGGTGTTGGGAGTGCGCAGGCTAGCGAGCGTGATGCCCGAGTATACCACGATGAAACCAAATACGGCGCTCTGCCTTGTTCTGGCCGGGTTAGCGCTTTGGCTATTAAGGCTTCGCCCAAATCAAGGCGTTGAATTAAACCCCAAACACCGGCGGTTAGGGCAAATCTGCGCGGTAATGGTGGCTTTCCTCGGTTTGCTAACCCTCGGAGAACATCTTTTCAAGCTGAACCTCGGGATCGATCAAATGTTGCTGCGAGACACGTTGACCGATGCCCGAGTGCCACCCGGCCGAATGTCCATTCCAGCCGCGTTTGGACTTTTCACTCTCGGCTCCTCTCTTTTTTTCCTCGGCAGAAAAAGTCCCCGCGGCGCGACGGTCGCACAAATCCTTGCTCTCGTTGGTTTGGTTGACGCCGTGCTGGCAGTCCTGGGCTACGTCTATGGTCTCCACGGCCTCTACGCCATTTCCCACTACACCACGATGGCGCTGCACACAGCGCTCGTTTTCGCATTTCTCTGTCTTGGCATCTTGTTCGCCCGGCCTGATCGGGGGCTGATATCCGTCATTACGAGTGAATTTAGCGGCGGCCAGATGGCGCGTCTTATCCTGCCGTTGGCGCTTGCGTTGCCCCTGCTCATCGGCTGGTTGCGCTTGCGAGGTGAACACGCGGGTCTCTTCGGGGCGGAGTTAGGTTTCGCGTTCTTTGCCACGGCCAATATTATCATTTTTACGATACTGGTTTGGGTCAGCGCCAAGTCGCTGAACGCGCACACGGCCCAGTTGATGCAGGGCGCGGACCGATACCGCTTCCTCGCCGACGCGATGCCGCAAATTGTCTGGACGGCCAAACCGGATGGAAGCGTCGAATACAACAACAAGCGCTGGTTCGACTACACTGGGATGACCATCGAGCGGGCCGCAGATTCGGGCTGGAAGGAAGTGCTGCACCCGGATGATCTCCAGAACACCCTCGAGCGCTGGAAAGAAGCACTAACGACCGCCTGCAATTACGAGGCCGAATACCGGTTTAAGCGGGCATCGGACGGTGCTTATCGCTGGCACATCGGACGCGCCTTTCCATTGCGCAATCAAGACGGCGAGATCATCCAATGGGTCGGCACCTCCACGGACATCGATGACCAAAAACGGGCCCACTACGAGTTGGAAAAGCGTGTTGCGGAACGTTCGGTGG
>Ga0210387_10000463_pt1 | contig 28861 bp, 27 predicted proteins | sample IncBWC7OmetaG_FD_160108 | JGI IMG/M metagenome (GOLD analysis project Ga0210387, IMG submission 160108) | Forest soil microbial communities from Barre Woods Harvard Forest LTER site, Petersham, Massachusetts, United States - Inc-BW-C-7-O ...
AATGGGGCGCCCTATTAACAGCAGCTTTCAGGGTTTCTGGAGCCTGGGCAGTCTCTGCGCCGCATCGTCTTTGGGACTATTGATGCACAGAGGTTTTTCGCCCACGACCTTGATTATCGGCATGGTGGCGCTGCTGCTGGTGCCCGCGATTTGGTCATTTGGACGATTGTTGCCGGATTCGGCGTGGAAGGAGCAGTTGGCGGAGGGCCGAACGTCGAGAAAATCAAACATGCTTTGGCTGCTGGGCGGGCTGGCGTTTTTAGCGCTGTTCAGCGAAGGGGTCATGTTTGACTGGAGCGCTGTTTATATCCGGACCGTGGGCGGGCTTTCGGTGGCGCTCGCACCGATGGGATTTGCAGTGTTTGCGCTGTGCATGGCGGCAGGCCGTTTTGCGGGTGACCGACTTGCGCTCAAGGCAGGGCCGGTGAACACGCTGCGCATCAGCGGATTGTTTTTGGCCGGGGGAATCGGCGTGGCGGTGGTGGCGCATCATTGGCTGGCCATCGCTCTCGGATTTGCCCTGACGGGCTTCGGCACGGCGAACATTGCGCCCGTCATTTATAGCACGACAGGCAGGCTCGAAGGGCGTGGCACCAGCGCCGGCATCGCGGCGGTCGCGACGATGGGGTATTTCGGCTTTTTGTCGGGACCTCCGTTGATCGGTTTTATCACCGGCCTGGCTGGGCTGCCAGTGGCGCTGAGTCTGGGAATCATTTCGGGGTCGGTCATTGCTATCGTCGGCGCAGTCGTTGTGCGGCGCGTCCGGACCGCGGTGTATTAAAATTTAAAGTACGAGCCGCGGCTTTGCCAACTGGAGCAAGAGAAAGACCATGGAAGCTATTCACATGCACGACGTCGCTTTTGTCGTGGCGGTTATCGCTCTCGTGTTAGCTCCGCGAACAATCGCGACCTATTTCGCCACTCGAAAATAATCGTCTGGCAGCCCAAGCAATAACCACAAATCAAGGTCCATCTAAACTATTGTTGCGCACTTTGCTGCAACACAACCAAAGGAAAATAAAAAATGGAAACGTTAGTCATTGCATTGATCGCTACTGGTAACATGTATCGACAGCAGAAAGTGAGTGTTCCAGAACCGGCCAAATTGGAGGCGTTTGATCTTCAAGCGCTAAATATGGATTTTAATGTAGCATAGGCTTCCAGCCTGTCTTCGATGGAATGGTTCTTTAACTCTGCCACTCAGCAGAGGTGAAAAAAAGGAATGCCAAACCAACCGCCTCCAAACTCATGAGCCCTTAAATCTGCCTCCGAGACGATACCTTCACAGTGTAGCGGAAAACGCTACAATTTTCTCGTTTCTCGTGCTTCGAAGGGAATCCTCAAAAACTGTTCCCCGTTCAAAAGCAACCGATTTCTAAGAACCGGGAAGAATGACTGCCAATGATACCCGAAGGGAATGTTACTGTTTGGGGCTGATTCCCTCAAACAAAAATCGGTATTCTGACTCCGTCAGGTAGGGAATGAGTTTGCGATCCCCCGTACGATTCTTGAATGCCTGATGGGCCACTAGGAAGTGGCGCTTGATCATCAGGATCGGCATCTCCACCAACTTGCCTGTGATCGGACATGTGCGTCGAACCGTAAATTCCTGGAACTGATTTCCAAATTTGGTTTTCATCTCCGAGAAGTAAGAATATGCCTAGACTTGCGGTTATTTGCAAATAGGCAGGTACGTAGCACCAGATGGAAATCAGTGATCAATCGCCGTCAGGAGAAAACAATCCATCCGCCCCGACGGGAGAAGAGGAGCTCCGCATTATCAACAGGCAGCTACAAGAACAGACGGATCAGCTTCGAGCACTAAATCAAGAACTGGTCGACCGGGAGGCGCGGCTTCGCCTTTCCGTCGAAACGGGAAGGGTCGGCATCTGGGTTTGGGATGCAACCGGCTCGGTCCATACTCTGGATTGGTCGCGACGGCTGAAGGAGATTTTCGGCTTAACGTTGGATACCGAAGTCACCCGTGAGCATTTCCTGGAGTGCGTTCATCCGGAAGATCGTGAGAGGGTTGACTGGGCCATCATGCAGTCGTTGTCCGGCGTAAACGACGGTTTCTACAACATCGAATACCGAATCATTCATCCGGGTGACAACTCGCAGCATTGGGTAACGGCGCAAGGGCAAGCATTCTTCGATGCATCGGGACAATCCATTCGTTTCATTGGCGCAGTTGTCGACATCTCGCATCGCAAGCAAGTTGAAGAGTTTACCGCCCGGCTCAATCTCGAGCTCGAGCGCCGAATCGCCGAACGGATCAGCGAGCAAAAAAAAACAGAAGAAGCCTTGCGAGTATCAGAGCATGTAGCTCGTGGTCAGGTGGAGAGTCTTAAGGAAACCCTTAATTCGATTTCGACGGAACTGGATCCGGATAAATTTCTGCAACATGTCCTGTGCATCATTGCCAAACAAATGGGCGGCCAGAGCGTCAGTGTTTGGAATCGGGACGACGACGACAGCCTGACTCTGGCGGCTACTCTTGAGGGGAATCAGCTTCACATCCCAACGCAAAAAACGACGTGCTCAACCCAAGATCAACCTTTGTGGGTGGAAGCTTTCCGGACTGGGACGGATTGCGTGCTTACCGAAATGAGTGAGCCAAAACGGATGCGACTTATCAATCGACCGGATTCGGAATGGGTTCCACGTATAGACAACCCTTCGGAGCGGGCCGAGCTTGAGCGATTGGCGGACCCAGTGGTGAGCCTTGCCATTCCTATGCTGAAGCGCGGAAGAGTCGCAGGATTTATCGGGATACGATTTACCAAAAGGCAGGAGTTCCGACCCGAAGAACTTGATCTCAGCCAGGCGTTGGCGCATCAGGCGATGCTGGCCATGGAGTTGATGCGACTGTCGCGGGAAAGCCAACAGGCAGCCGTCATGGCGGAGCGCAATCGTTTGGCACGCGACATCCACGACGCTCTGGCACAAGGTCTTACCGGCGTGATCGTGCAACTAGAAGCGGCCGAAGACGCACAGGCGCAAAATCTCACCAAGGATGCTGCCGCTCATATAGAGCGTGCCAGCGAACTCGCGCGCGACAGCTTGCAAGAAGCGCGCCGCTCGGTCCATGCTCTCCGCCCGTTGCTCCTGTCGGGAAAGAATCTGTGCGCGGCGATCGAGGCCTTGATCCGGAAGATGGTCATGGGGACGAACCTGTGCGCCGAATTCACGATTCAAGGTGAACTGCAGCCGTTGCCGCAAGAGTGGGAGGAAAATCTTTTGCGCGTTACACAAGAGGTTTTGACTAATACGCTCCGGCATGCCCGAGCCAGCCACTTCGAGGTCCATTTTGCTTTCGATCAGCAAACGATTCGCCTCGAGTTGCGCGACGACGGAAGCGGGTTCGATCCGGCAAAGCGACATGATGGTTTTGGACTGCTGGGGATCAAAGAACGGGTCGAATCAATGGGCGGCGGATTGACGGTCCAAAGCGTACCGGAAAATGGGACTACGATCTCGGTGGTCCTTCCTCTAGAGAAATATACTCCGCTGTTACAGTTATGAGGGCCGGCGTCCAAGCAGAATCAAGCGCCGAGGAGCCGAAGAAAATTCGGGTGCTCATCGCCGACGATCACGTCACCGTTCTAGAAGGTTTGGCAGCGATGATCGGGAGGCAGCCGGACATGGTGGTCGTGGCGGAAGCTGCCGACGGCCAGGAAGCGATTGACCTCTGGACAATACATCGACCCGAAGTAACGCTGCTCGATCTTCGCATGCCAAAGCTGGACGGAGTTGATGTGATCGAAGAGATTCGAAAGCGGGATTCCTCCGCTCGGATCATTGTCTTAACCACGTACGAAACGGACACGGAGATTCTGCGGGCGATTAAAGCAGGGACCAAGGCCTATCTCCTGAAGGACGCTCGACGTGAAGAACTGTTGGACTGCATACGCAGGGTAAATCGAGGTGAGACCTGCATCCCGGCATCACTCATAGAAAAGGTAGCGACCGGCTTGAGCAGCGAAGCTCTTACCGGCCGAGAGCTGAATGTACTCGAGCTCTTGGCTCGGGGAAAAAGTAACAAAGAGATCGGTGTCAGTCTTTACATCAGTGAAACCACCGTGAAATCGCACCTTCGTAGTATCTTTAGAAAGTTAAACGTTCTTAGCCGAACTGAGGCGATCAGCGTCGCCAATCGCCGCGGGCTCATTCGGCTTTGATACGCTAGTTCGAAAGGAGTAGACCAGGAACGTTCGTTTCCTCGGGGAAAAATTCGACCGCACGATCAATAGTATATTCGGGTGAGCCTGACATGGTTTTATCCCATGCAGGCGGCGAACTACTTCAATCAATCGGTAAGGTCGGAGTTTGCATTTGTTCGGACGGTCCAATCCGTCCCGAACTGCCACACCACGGCCAGGTTACAAGCTGGCTACTCAGAAAAGGCTGACTCCGTCACCGTGAGCCATCGGACAGGAGGGGTGACCGGATGAGTGTTAACCCGTCCGACAAGGGGTTGCTCACTCCGGACAATTGCGTGGTCCTCTCGATTGACCATCAACCGCAGATGTTCATTGGCGTGGCCAGCATTTTTCGGCAAATCTTGCTCAAGAACCTGTTGGTTCTGGCAAACGCAGCCAAGATTTTCAGTGTCCCCGTCGTCTTAACCGCGAGCGAATCTAACGAGTTCAAGGGCGACCTCTTTCCGGAACTGCTTGAGCTGTTTCCTGATGAGAAACCGATTAAGCGATCCTCGATGAACAGTTGGGAGTGTCCGGCCTTTGTCGCAGAGGTAAAGAAGACCGGCCGCAGGAACCTGGTTACAGAACTACTAACAAACCGCAGAGTATGAGCCAATACCACAAACTATACACCCCGGAAGACAGCGCTGTTGTCTTCATCGACCACCAACCGCAAATGACATTTGGCGTAGCCAGTATCGACCGAGCTTCGCTTATCAATAACGTGACCCTACTTGCCAAGGTGGCCAAGGAATTCGGCGTCCCAGCCGTCCTCACCGCCGTCGAAACGGAATCCTTTAGCGGCTATGTTTGGCCGCAGCTTCTCAACGTTTTTCCAGGGCAACCGGTCGTTGAGCGAAGTTCAATGAACTCCTGGGATGATCCCGGGTTCCGGGCAGCGATCGAGGCTACCGGCAAAAAGAACATTCTCGTGACAGGCCTTTGGACGGAGGTCTGCGTAACGTGGCCGACGATTGAAATGCTAGCTGAGGGCTACAACATCTATGTGGTCGAAGACTGTTGCGGAGCGACCTCAGTAGCCGCGCAGGAAGCTGCTCTGTCTCGAATGGTTCAAGCCGGCGCTGTGCGTTTGACGACGATTCCGGCGCTGCTCGAATGGCAACGCGATTGGGCCAAGCGTGAGCATTACAACAATCTGATGGGCCTACTGAAAGAGCAGGCCGGTGCCTACGGCGTAGGTGTGGAATACGCCTACACCATGGTTCACCACGCACCACAATCCGCGGTTAAACCGCAAGTCGTGCCGAAGAAGCTGCATTAACGCCGATCGGAAGGATTCATGAAACCAATCGCAGATCTTATCCTCGAAAACGGACGAATCACGACACTCGATCCCCGGCATCCCGAGGTCAACGAGGTCGTGATCGTCGGCGATCTCTTGAGTCAGTGCTCACTATCCTAGGCGGAAAACCGGTTTATGCCGTTGATGAGTTTAAGCCGCTCGATCCCGGCGACCCCCCCGTCATGCCGGAATGGTCTCCGGTGCATCAGTATCCCGGATATTGGCGGCAGGAGGCTACCGCTCATCTCAATTCCAGCCGATGCTGTGGCCAGGACCATCACGCTCACGAACTTGGACGATTTAATCCATGCAATATCCCGCAATGGATGCTAGGGCCACGCGGCCTTCTAGACGGCGGCTGCGAATGCTTCGCCTTCTAAACCTAACAATCGTAACTATGAAAATCATAATATCGAAAGCCGTCTCGATTGGACTGATGCTGTTCGGGCTTGGAGGGGTCGTGACCTGCTTGGCAGCAGAGTCCGGTAACCCTCCCACCGAAAAGACATTCGCTGCCCCGCACGGTCTGAAGGTCTCAATTAAAATGATTGGCCCTTATGGCGAACCGGCCGATCTGCAAATCATCTGCATCGAAGACTTGGTTATTGAGGCTGGGCCTACCTTTTTTGACAGTGCCGTAAAACAAGTTAGCGAGGGGATCGAAGCTATAACTGGTGTCTTGGCAGAGCGTACCGCCGCGCCTTACATATCGGCGGCGAAGTAACGACGCAGCGGAGGCCAGGTGCTGAGTAGCGGGCATGGGAGTCCAATGATGAGCGATGTCATGGATGACTCCGTAGATCCATCCAATTACGGCTTGGGCAGCGCTGGTCAATGCCGCACAGATCCAAGCGGGGGAGACGGCGCTAATCCTCGGCGCCGCCGTTCGTATTGCGCACAAGGCCGGGGCTCGTGTGATTGGTACTGCCAGAAAGGCGTCGGATATACCCGCCTTGGCGTGACGTGGACGGCTGGTGGCGATCAGTTCGAGCCCCGGGTGAGCTTCAATCTCGTGAATTTACCACAATGAGTCGAGGCTGCTTGGGGTGGATTCGCTCAAGCTCAGTTTTGAGGAAACTGCCGAAATTCTTCGCAAACTCACCCCTGGCATTGAGGTTGGCACTTTTCCTTCGCCGGCAGTTGAGACCTTGAGGAAGGTCTGCGAATCTATCGGGACATTGCAGAATCCAGAAGCAAAACCAAGCCGATCTTGGTTCCATGAGAATTGTTCGCTACGACAGACTGAACCATTCAATGAAGAACAACGTTGGCATGTTCCTGACTATTGTGCTCTTGAATGTGGCGGGTTGGGCGACTAACGCAGTATCGGGATCAGCGCCCCTTGCCGAAAGTATAGCGAGAGCCGATTCCGCTTACCGAAGTCTGCCCGTAACGCTTGCGGCCTACAACGCTGCTGTCCGGGAAATTTGCGAGGACCTGCAAACCACTGGTGTTTCTGCATTCAAATCCAGCCTCAAAAACCTGGGTATCTCTTTTGAATCGCCCAACGTGCGACTTCCACTTCGCCACGTCGAAGTTCCTCCTCCGCCCGCCAGTGCCCGGCCATCGGAAGCTGGCGTCCCAGTGGTGGCAGGATACGATACCAGGGAAGCACCGCTTTACCCGCCGGAGGGCCTCTTCGTGAATGCCACGGCGATTTACGACCGCCTCGCGGGGCACCCGAGATTTTCGATTCGATACGCCACAACCGACGTGATGCTCAAGGGGCACACTTACAGACTGGCAATCAATCCTACGGGCGCCGGTGATCACCTCAAGCTTCGAGCCAAACAGCTTGCGAAATCAGGGTTCGCGGGAATGCTCCGTCCGGCTTCGATGTCAAGGAAGCCACAAATATATCTCCTCGATCCTTACGATCCAAACAAAATTCCAATTCTCATGGTGCACGGTCTGCAATCTACTCCGGTGGCCTTCGCGACCCTGGTGAACGCGCTGCGCAGCGATCCGGAAATCCGAGAAAAATATCAAATCTGGCAATTCTATTATGCCAGCGGCACCCCGGTGCTAGCCAACGGCGCCGAGTTGCGTGACAGCCTTGCTGAAACTGCGCATACGCTTGACCCTGAGGATCGCGATGCTGCTACGAAGCGCATCGTTGTGCTTGGCCACAGCATGGGAGGAGTAATATCGCACACGCTCGTGAGTTCCAGTCAGAGTCGGGTCTGGGCCAGCGTTTTCCGAGTCCCGCCTGCCCAGCTAAAAGGTGACCCGGAAGCTGTCCGTGAACTCGTACATGTTCTATATTTTCGGCGGAACCCTCGAGTCGCACGTGTCATTTTTATGGCCGCTCCCCACCGCGGCAGTTCCGTGGCGGATTCCTTTGTCGGGATGTTGGGCAATTTACTCACCCGTGAGCCGCCGCTGCCGGAGCGGGGACTCAGCCAACTTGCACGTGCGAACCCAAATGCTATGAGGCCGGAGGCTGTAGCTTTCTTTGAGGGCGGACGCTTCTCAGCCGTACGTACGCTTTCACCGAGAAGCACGGCTCTCATCGCCGTTTCCGAGCTTCCTATTGAGGTTCCCTATCACAGTGTAATGGGCCAGCTCCATCCGGGACCGAAGGGACGAGGGTCGGATGGGGTCGTACCGTATTGGAGCAGCCATCTACCTGGGGCACAATCTGAACTAATCGTCCGCAGTGGTCATGGCGTTATTGATAACCCAGACGCAATTCGCGAATGTATTAGAATTCTGCACCTGGAACAGCGCCCAAAACAGCACGGACCGGTCAAACACCAATCGCAAACAGACTCGCGATCATCCTCGCGCGAGATCCTGTTTGCGGCACAGCGCGCAAAAGTGGGTTCGCGAGGATGAGCGGTAAGGGATAGTTTGCTGCCTTACGTCCTGGTCATTACCTTAGATTTGCCGTTTTCGATATGGATCTATCCCTTGTTTTTGTCCTCGCGACTGTTGTCGATCTTCTCGCCTTAAGGCTCATTCCGACTCGCCAACGAGCCCTTCGGTTTGCCTGCATATCGGCATTGTTTACCGTCCAGACAATTATCATCGTTGCGCTGATCGGTTCGCCATTCCGTCCGGTATTTAAAGTAAAAGATTTGCCTCACGAGTTCTGGCTGCAACTTCTTGCTTGCTCCTGGTGGGCCTTAGCTGCGCGTGCGATGATCGGGATTCTTGCCTTGCCGGCGGTGCTGAAAAAGGCGCCCAAAGAAAACAAAATCTTGTCAGATATTATCGCGGCTTGCGTCTACGTCTGCTCCGGTTTGGCAATGCTGGGGTTTGTTTTTGGTTTGCCGCTTCAAGGCATCGTCGCGACTTCCGGTGTTCTTGCAATTGTGCTTGGCCTTGCTCTACAGAATACGCTTGGAGATGTCTTTTCCGGGCTATCTCTGAGCGTTGAGAAGCCTTACGACGTCGGTGATGCCATCCTTCTGGAGGGTGGAGTCGAAGGCGATGTCATTCAAATAAACTGGCGTTCAACGCACCTCAGAAATCCTCAGAACGACGTCGTCATCGTCCCGCACAGCTCTATGGCAAAAATGCGGATTCAGAATCACACTACCTTGAGCGCGCGCTACAACGGAAGTCTGACTATAGCCGTAGACGGTCGGAACGAACCGGAATTTGTGGCTGAAATTCTCAAGGGCGCTGCAATGACCTGCACTGCGATCCTGGAAACGCCGCTTCCCTTGGTTACTACAATCGCGCTCGAAAGTGATCGAGTCACCTACGAAATTTCATTTAGTACCTCTTCGATAGCCTCGTCTGGAGAGGCCCGTTCGCAGATGTTTAGGCAGTTGTATAAACGGGCACGCCCCGGCCCGCATTTATCGCATGCACGTCCAATTTATTTTTTTGGGGAAGAAGATTTTGTCGATCGGCTATCCGTGCTCGAGCCCTTGAGCGCCGAAGAGAAAGCGAAATTGAGAGCGAAAATTGTCAGGCGTCATTTCAAAGACGGCGAAGAGCTTTTGGTGCAAGGATCGAAATTGGAGTCAGTCCAATTTGTTTCCTACGGCGTTATTCAAGGCGCGCGTCAAGTGGCGGATGGACGAGTGTTGAAGTCTGTAAGGCTTGGGCCGGGCGATTTCTTCGGTGAGGTCTCTCTTTTGACGGGCGTGGCCGCGGGTTCAACTCTCACGGCGATCACTCCCGGTGTCCTTTTGGGATTTTGCTCGGAAGATTTAAAGCCGATCCTGGTATCCCGGCCTGAGTTGGTCGAATCGGTTAGTAATGCGGTTGCAAGGAAACAAAATCTTTTTACGATGCTCGACCACGTGGCAATTCAGGGAATGCCGATCGAGCAGCACGATCTCTTGTCGCGCATTAGGAGCTTCTTCAACCTGCATGTGTAGATGAGCCACGGGGGAATTTAGCCTCCCGAATGGTTAACGCTAAATCTGCACTGGGTCTTTCGTTCCATTTACGACCATCAGCGGATGCTTTACGAATCTGATCGTGCAACTGAGTTCGGTTCGCCACAGGCCACAATAGGGTCCCACGCTGTAGGATTTTAATAATGAGCCCGCGGCGCAGCCTCAGATGAAATTCATGGTTGGTGAGAGGAGGCTATCTCCGATGATTATGCAAATGGCAAAGCGCACCGTTTACTACCCTGTATCCAAAAACCAGGCGAGCGACCTTCTCGGCGGAAGTCGAAGAGTTCGATGTTTTCGCGCCGCTGTCCTGGTGAACCGGAAAAGTTTGAAGTAACAAGCAACCTTGTATGGCAGCAACCTTTCGCGAAGTCACCTCAGATTCTGGAGTCGATGAGAACCTGCCGACGGGCGGGCAGGGGATCGTCGTCCCTAGCGGCGGCTCGACTCTGGTGATCCTGCAAGACGGCAGGGGCCTCGACGTGCGGTCAACCATCCCCTCGAAGGTCTATGTCTACGAGTTCAAGACAAGGCAGGAACGTGCCGGGGCTGTACGGAACACCTCGAATCCCTCCGAGGCGATGCGACGATTCGATGATGATTCTTGGCGCATCTTCAGGGTCAAGGCTGACGCTCCGGTTGGAATCGACAAGGTGAGAGTGGAAGCAAAGAGGACGAAGGCGCACCAGGCCGAAACGACGCTCAAAGTCATCGTGCTCGATAAGAGACTTTGAAAGTTGCCATTCGTCCGGCTCAAGTTCGCGATGGCAAGCAACTTGTGAGCCTCGGCAATGCCGCTGACCCCCAGAAGCTGCTGGACGAGATGAACGCCATCTGGAATTCGCAGGCCAACGTCTACTTCGAACTAGGCCGCACGGACGCGGCAACAATCGAGGGTCTTTCGCCGCAGGCAGACGCCATCGAGATGCAGAAGTTGCCCAAGGGATTTCTGGACGAACGTGATTCAGGATCCGCGTTGACGTTTTTTCTAGTTCGGAAAGTGACGGACGGAGGGACTGCCGACAAGGGTGCCACCAATGCCAAAGAGCGCGTCTCGCTGATCGCCGACAGCCGGTCCGACAGCACGATGGCTCATGAAGCGGGACATTTCCTTGGAGCTCTCAGCGCCGAAGGCAAATACGATTCCGAATATGGTCATCCAGAGAAGAGCGAGGAGATGTTGATGCACGTCCATCACATCGGGAAGAAAATTCCGTACTCCGCCATAACCAGGTTCAATTACGGTTATCGCCGCTGATTTGCTGGATCTTTGGCCAAAATTCTCCTAGCCAAAACCGAATTTGCTCGGGCAACCAAATTAGGGGTCAGCCGTAACGGCTGGCCCCCTCGGACCCCAGAAGCGTTAAGATAATTGTGAGGCGCCTCGATGGGCGAATGGCTTTTGTCCCGGAGGGACAGCACGATAGTAGCCAGGCACGAAGTGCCTGGAATCATGAGGAGAATAGCGCCGTCCCAGCGGGACGATTGAACCGATCTCAGCTTAGATCAGACGCAAGTAATAAACACCTAGTAAAGCAATGTTTTAGTATTCGAAATGCCAGAATATAATCGGCCATGGCCAACACCTCTTGCTCTCTCAATATTCATTGTATTTCAGCGCTAAAGAGCGTGCCCCGATCGCTCAACTATGCGTTGGTGCGCATTATTTTAGCGAACGGTAGACTGTATCTTCTGCCTAACAAATACCCAATTTCTTTTCGGTAGCATTCGGAGCGCATTTCGACCACGCAATCTCTCGCCCTTTCAGGGCGAATCGCTTTATTGGATGTTTCCCAGGGTTGAAATCCTGGGCTGAATCCTATCGCCCCTGCGCGGCAAAAAACATCCCAAACAGCCCTTAACTTCGCGCCATTCAACCCTGAGCTGAGGGAAATGTGCAGAGAACTTTGCCCCCGAGAACTGAACCGAGAAGCTACAAATATGTGCCGAAAGATCGCCGAAAGAATGGCAAAATAATTCGGACCGCACCCGTCTGTTGTCCGTTTCGTGCGGTCACCCACGATTATGCTTGAAAACGATTGAGCTTGCTCGTTGACGTCCGGATTTTCAGTGGTGTAAGATTCGGCCCAGCAGTGGCGGCTTTGGACCTCGGCACGCCCTGGGTTCCTTTGGTGGCTCGACCAGACGACGAGCTCTTGAGCCGGCACGCGCCAAGAGGAGTGTCTCGTGGCTAGCCAATACATCGCGCAAACGCCGTCAGCCTACGGTTTCCCTTTATTGATTAAGGGTTTGCTGGAATCCGGGGTCACACGCGCCCCGGAACAGGAGATCGTGTCTGCCAACCAGCATCGGCTCACCTATTGGCAGTTCGCCGAGCGAGTCGGAAGGCTCGCCTCAGGTCTCGCCGGCTTGGGCGTAGAGCGGGGCGATACGGTGGCCATCATGGATTGGGATACCCACCGGTATCTGGAGTGTTTCTTCGCGGTGCCAATGATGGGCGCAGTATTGCATACCGTGAACGTCCGCCTTTCGCCCGAGCAAATTCTTTACACGATCAATCACGCTGAGGATGACGTCATTCTGATCAACAGCGAGTTGCTTTCGCTGCTCGAGCAGATCTGGGACCGGGTCGACGCCGGGAAAAGGCTCGTCCTCTTAAACGACTCCGGAAAGCCAGCTCAGACCGTTCAGACCTCGCTTTCTTTCGACGCCGAATATGAGGCGATGCTTGCGGCTACCGACCCACAGTGCGATTTCCCGGACTTGGATGAAAGCACCCGCGCCACAACGTTCTACACGACCGGAACCACCGGGCAGCCGAAGGGCGTCTACTTCACTCACCGGCAGCTGGTGCTGTACACGCTATCTACCCGCGCCGCGCTGGCTGCAATCGGGAACGGTTGGTTTAACGATAGAGACGTCTACATGCCCATTACGCCGATGTTCCATGTGCACGCCTGGGGCTACCCGTACATCGCCACCATGTTGGGCCTAAAACAGGTTTATTGCGGGCGGTATGTGGCCGACTCTGTCGTTGCACTCTTTCAACGCGAAAAAGTGACCCTTTCGCACTGCGTGCCAACCATCCTCCGGATGCTGCTGGACAGTGCCAAGACAACGGGCATCAATCTTTCTGGCTGGAAGATGATCATTGGCGGCGCGATTCTGCCGCAGGCGCTCGCTCGAGAAGCGTTGGAGCTTGGGCTCGACGTTTACGCCGGTTACGGCATGTCGGAGGCCTGTCCCACCCTAACGCTCTCCGGTCTCATGCCGAAAATGAACGGCTGGGGATTCGAGCGTCAGGTCGAAATACGGTGCAAGGCCGGCCGGCCCCTTCCCTTGGCGCAAATCCGAATTGTCGACGGCGAGATGAACGACCTGCCGCACGACGGGAAGACTTCAGGGGAGCTCGTGGCCCGTGCCCCTTGGTTGACCCAGGGCTATTTGAAGGACCCGAGGAGTTCAGAGAAGCTCTGGGAATGCGGTTGGCTGCACACGGGCGATCTTGCGACGATCGACGCCGATGGATACGTCAAGATCACTGATCGGCTTAAGGATGTGATCAAGAGCGGCGGCGAGTGGATTTCTTCACTGCAACTCGAGGACTTAATCCTCAGGCATCCGGGCGTGGCCGAAGCGGCGGTGATCGGCGTGCCCGATCGAAAATGGATCGAGCGGCCCCTGGCGCTGTTGGTTGCCAAGCCGGGGCACGAGGTCAGCGAGGGGCAAATCAGGACGCACCTCCAGAACTTCGCCGCAAAGGGCATCATGCCCCGTTACAGCATGCCGGAGCAAATCGTCTTCGTGGAGGCTTTGCCCAAGACCAGTGTCGGCAAACTCGACAAGAAGGTGTTGCGAGAACGGTACGCCCAATAAGGGTGAAGACACGAAAGGGCTCAAATTGTCCGGATCGTGCGGACAGACTGGAAATGCCAATGTCGAGTTTGATTAGAATCGCCAGACCTACAGACTTAGATGCTATCGGCGCTTTACTCGTGGATAGTTATTCTAGCTTGCTGGCGGCTCATTATGACGACGACTTGCTGGTCCGAGCTCTGCCGCATATCACCAAAGCGAAACCAGATCTGCTTGCTTGCGGTACTTACTACGTGGCCGAGACAGAGCCGGGCAAAATAATCGGATGTGGAGGTTGGACGGCAGCGAAGCCGGGAAGTGGAGAAATCGCCGAAGGGGAAGCACACATTCGCCACTTCGCGATCCATCCGCATTGGATACGGCGAGGGATTGCCACTCGGTTGCTCGTTCGTTGCTTCAGCGATGCCCAGTCATACGGCATCCGCAAACTGCACTGCCTCTCGACACTGAACGCTGAGCGCTTTTATCAGGCGTCCGGTTTCAAGAGGGTTGAGCCGATAGACGTCCTAATTTGCCCGGATCTGACGTTTCCGTGTATCTTGATGAGCCGCGAGATGGCTTAGCAAAGCGCAGTTGTAGCTTCGTCCCTTGTTGTGAGTTTTGGTGACAGATCATCAATAAATGATGGTTTAGAACCTTTTGCGAGTTTAGTTGAAGCGTGGGGCGGAAATTTGTACGGGACGACAGCCATGGGCGGTTCTGCTTTGTCGTCGATACGTGACAACCTGCTTGTTAAGAACCGTTTAAAGAGGTATTGGTGAGAATTCGATCAACGCCCCTCTTCGTCATAAAGCGTTCCGGGCGATGAAAGAAGAAAACGCCGATCCACATTTTGATCATCGAGGACAATCCCGACGATCGCGCGAGCATCCGACGGATGCTGCTGCACGGTTCTGACCTCACCGACCGCAAGCAGGCCGAAGAGGCGCTCCGAGAGATTGCGGAAAGATACGAACGCCAATCCCGTGTCTTCGACACGACGCTTTCGGCCATCACCGATTTCGCATACATTTTTGACCGGGATGGACGGTTCGTTTACGCGAACAAGGCACTTCTGAACCTCTGGGGATTGACACTCGAAGCGGCAGTCGGAAAGAACTTCTTCGACCTCAAATATCCCGACGACTTAGCCGCGAAACTTCAGCGCCAGATTCAACAAGTGTTTAGGAGCCGAGAAAGGCTATCCGATGAAACGCCCTACACCAGTCCAACTGGAGTTACTGGGTATTACGAATACATTTTCAGCCCTGTCATCGCGGCGGACGGCACGGTCGAAGCGGTTGCGGGCTCTACCCGGGACATCACGGAACGTAAGCGCACCGAGGCTGCCTTGATCGAGGCAAGGCAGGCTGCTGAAGCCGCGAACCAAACCAAGGATCGCTTCCTCGCCGTGCTCAGTCACGAACTGCGCACGCCGCTCACCCCTATGCTCATGGCCGTGGCCGCGCTGGAGCACGATTCCGGCCTGCGGCCCGCCGTGCGGGAACACCTCGCGATGATAAAGCGCAACATCCAGCTTGAAACGAAGCTCATCGACGATTTGCTCGATCTTAGCCGCATCACCAGCGGTAAGGTCGAACTGGAAATCGAGGCAGTCGATCTCAATGAAACTGTGCGCCACGTCTGCGGGAGTTGCCGCTCGCCAATGCGTGAAAAAGGCATTCGTTTGGAAACCGAACTTTGCGATGCCGCCGCGCTGATCGCCGCCGATTCGGCGCGGCTCCAGCAGGTGCTGTGGAATGTGCTGATAAATGCGACCAAGTTCACCCCAGAGAACGGCACGATCCGGCTAACGACTGCACGGCGGGCAGGCGGACGGTGGGAAGTGCGAGTGCAAGACAACGGCATCGGCATCTCGGTGGAAGCGCTGCCGCGAATCTTTGATGCCTTTGAGCAAGGAGGCGTGAAAGTCACCCGGCAGTTTGGAGGTCTCGGTCTCGGCCTGGCGATTTCCAAGTCCCTGGTCGAATTGCATCGGGGCTCGATTCGCGCGGAGAGCGCCGGTCTGGGTCAGGGCTCCACCTTCATCGTCGAGTTGCCCGGAGCAGAGACCGATACGGTCGGCAAAGCACCGCACTTCGCGCCTGCAGAAAACGGAAAGCAGCCCAAAATGCGGCTTTTGCTCGTCGAAGATCATCACGACACCGCGCGTACTATTAGCCGGCTCCTGCGCTCTGCTGGATTTGCAGTGACCACGGCTACTGATGTCGCCAGCGCGAGCGCGGCGACCGATGGGGAACCGTTCGATGTGCTGGTGAGCGATCTTGGTCTCCCCGACGGCGATGGCTACGAGATCATGCGCCGCATTCGCGCGCTTCGCAGTATGCCTGGCATCGCGATGAGCGGCTACGGTACGAATGAGGATAGGCGTCGTAGCCACGAGGCTGGCTTCAGCGAGCACCTCGTCAAGCCCATCGACCTACCACAGCTCATCGCCGCCATTCGTCGGGTGACTGATAACCGCGGCTAGCCCACGTTTTCGCAGCTCTTTTTCCAGAAGACTTGTCCGAAACTTGGTGTCGCCGATTTTTTTCGCCCTTACTTCTTCATTAACATTAGGCTCTATTTCCAAGCATTGGTCGCGGTTTGAAATTGCCAGGTCCTCTGCTTTTAAACCATCGAGCCGTCAACGTTCGGCCTCGATCAGGCGGCCGGCATTCAGGAGAGTCGCTTCGCTCAGCCGGGGTCCGACCAGCTGCAGGCTGGTTACGGGAACGGGCCGGTCACGGATCGGAATCGGAATCGCCAGCGCCGGATTTCCGGCTAAATTCACCGCCACGGTATTCTGCATGGCCAGAACTCGCGCTTCTATCAGCACTACTTTCCCGATGGAAGGTATCGTCGGAGGCAAGTTCTGAAGCGTTGGTAGAGCGATGAAATCAACTTTTTTGAAGATTTGCTCGATCGCATGCTGCCACTGAGTTCGCCTGCGGAGGGCGCTCCGGTACCGCCTGGGGTATAAGACTCTTCCCAAGACAATCGCCGCAATCGTCCTCGGCCGCACTCCCCTTCCGATGTAGGCTCGACCGCTGATCCAGGCACCAGCTGCCGCCACCGTATTTCCATCGCTCGTGGCCCGATCCCACTTCCTCCTGAAGCTTCGAGGCAGTTTGATGACTTGAAATTGTGCTCGGCCAAGAGCCTCATCCACCGCTTTGTCGATTTCGGGGTCGGTGCCGCTGAGGTAAAGTCTTCCGATTTTAATCTTTTTGGCCGAAGGTTTGGCGACCGTGGCCATTCGATATCGTGTTTCAAACCCATTTTGCAAGAGGTCCATCCCTTGCACAACATCTGCCACGTCTTTTCCCATCGGCCCGACGGTATCCAAATGCTTTGGCTCGATGGGAAATACACCCTTATTGGAAATGAGACCAAACGTCGTCTTCAGGCCAACAACACCGCAACAAGCTGCGGGCACGCGGATGGAACCCGCGGTATCCGTTCCAAAGGCAACGTCGGCGCTTCCGTTGGCGACCGCGACCGCAGAACCGCTTGACGAACCTCCGGGGATAAGTTTGCCCAGCTTGTTGAAAGGGTTCTTCGGAGTTCCGAAGTAGTCGTTCAGGCCGGAAGGAGCCACGCCAAATTCAGTGAGGTTTGCCTTTCCCACAATCCGCACGTTTCGCTGGCGTGTGATGGCGAGGCAGTCAGCATCCGTTGCAGCCGGCGGATTGGTCTTAATCAGATACGCGGAGCCGGCGCTGGTGACGACGCCTTTCATATCGATGTTATCTTTCACGGCAAGCCTTATTTGCTTGTTATCGGGAGGAGCTGGCCAATAACGAATGTAGGCGTGGTCACGGGAGCCATGTGGCCAATGGCTCTGAAAATCGGCGCAGCCGTTCAGATAGCTAGTCAATAAAAACCCTGTCAGCATCCATGGTGCGACGGCGTTTCGGCCCTTTTTCATTTTTTTGTGCTCCTTGCGCTAATGTGCTGTCTCCTAAATAACAGCCTTTCGTCGCAGGTCAGTTGGCTGTTTTTCAGGGCGGGAGCGACGAGCATATCTAAGTCGATACGTAAGGAGCAAGCAGCGCGTAAAACAGCCAATTGGCCGCGGCCCGGAGGGTACCAAAGGAACTTTGCACCAGAAACTATCCCACGCGATTTAGTCCACGACGACCAACGCGTGGTTGCCGCGATCGATGACCATGTGGCGAAGCCCGTCTCCTGGCTCCTTGGCTCCTTGGCTCCTGTCTTCTGTCTTCTACGCCGATCAAATTCCGGCGTTTCGCTTTTCATGTTTGCAGTAGCAGACTATCCTGATCAGTCTATTCATCTCCCATGACAGATCCGCGATTCGACGTTCTTGCAGAGGTATTAATTGGTTTTTCAACAAAGCTGCAAAAAAGCGAGAAGGTTCTCATCGACGCCTTCGAGGCACCTCCGGAAATGGTGATCGCTTTGATCCGCTCCACGCGCTCCAGAGGCGCATTCCCGTTCGTGAATCTCCAATCGAATGTGATCACCCGGGAATTGCTCAGGGGAGCTGAAGAGGACCAATATCGGACACTTTGCGAAGTCGAGATGGCCCAGATGCAGGTGATGGACGCTTACGTCGCGCTTCGTGGGAGCCACAACATGACCGAATTTTCGGACGTCGCTCCAGAGCGGATGCAGCTCACGATGAGATTGCTCAAACCGGTCCTTGAGCAGCGTCTCAACAAAACGAAATGGGTCGTCTTACGGTGGCCGACGGCAGCGATGGCACAGATGGCCGGGATGAGCACAGAGGCATTTGAAGATTTCTATTTCAGGGTCTGTACGCTCGATTACTCCAAAATGAAGCCCGGCATGGAGACCCTGAAATCACTGATGGAAAAGACCGATCGAGTGCAGATCACTGGACCCGGTACGAATCTGCGTTTCAGCATCAAGGGCATCCCCGCGATCATGTGTGGTGGTCATCACAACATTCCGGACGGCGAAGTCTTTACTTGTCCGGTTCGAGATTCCGTTGAGGGTCACGTTCTGTTTAATGCCCCAACCGTCTACCTGGGAACCGCGTTTGATTCCGTTCGCCTCGCATTTAAGAACGGCAAGGTTGTCGATGCGACTTCAAACAATACGGAACGGCTGAACGCCATTCTCGATTCAGATGAAGGCGCCCGATACATCGGCGAATTCGCTCTTGGGTTCAATCCCCATATCCGGGAGCCGATGCGCGACATTCTCTTCGACGAAAAGATTGCCGGTTCATTTCATTTCACACCCGGACAAGCTTACGAGTTGGCCGGCAACGGTAACCGCAGCCAGGTACATTGGGATCTTGTCTGCATTCAACGATCGGATTACGGCGGAGGCGAGATCTACTTTGACCAAAAGCTCATCCGGAAAGATGGCCTCTTCGTTCCGCATGAACTTCAAGCGCTCAATCCGGAAAATTTGAAAGCCTGATCAATGAACTTCGGATTGTAGGTTTAACGTCGCTATGAAACTTAGAATTGCTTTTGGTCATCGGGCTGCTGCTCGCCTGCGTACGAAGGGCACTAGGCACATGGTGTAATTTTATATGCTAAGGGCGACCTTCATGGAGCGACGGGTACGGCGGACAAGCTTCCGATCGAGGATATATTGACCTTAAAGACGTTTTTCCACTCGCTGGAGGATGAACTCGGTCTTGAAGATTGGCAGCATTCGCTCTTTGCGCCACGGAGACTTTGACTAAAGCCCACTGCCTGACGCTGCCCGAGACGCGTCAGATTTTGCCAGTCCTCGCCCCATTGTCCACGGACCGCGAAAGACGAGCGCGTCGCCCGGCGGAACCCTCGGTCGCTGGGCCATCAGATTGAGCGCTTGGAACCCTTCGAGCAACAGCGGAGGCGCCGATGGCATCTTCCAAGCGACGTCAGCCAGCTTGGCCAGTGCTTCCGTATCCGGCAGGCTGTGGAAATACTCGCGAAGATTGGCGACCACCACCGGAAGAGACTCCAGCTGGCCGCGACGAATGAGCTCATACGCCGACATTAGCGCGATGATCGGCTCGAACCATTTGAAATACAGGAGGAATTGCAGCTCTGTCGCAGTCAGCACCTGCCCGAGGTCCTGGGCGCGTTCGAAGGCACGCTGGACTTCAACGCACCGGCGCACGAGACGAAGCGGAGCCTTCACGTTATGTAGCCCTTGGGCATCTTAGCTCGTTCGGCAGCAAATCACATTTTGCAAGCAGTGTCGGGACTCTGTCCACCCCCCGCGCGCCCATAGCCTCTCGCGCATCTACTCCTCCTCCAGGATCGGCGACGAACAGGGCGAAGCGGTTTCCAGTGATCGGGACTGCAGTGACCGATGTGCCGGGCTGGCTCGGCCGTCCGAAACGCTAGACCATGGGCTCAAGCTCAATATTGTGCCTCTTTCACCGGCTCGATTGCTGCACGACAACGCCCTTGAGTGAACAGCTACCGGCCATGACGCGTCAGCCACCAATTGGTGGCTGAGTCACCAGTATTCGCCGAGAAACTTATGCCGCTATCCGTGGGAGCTGCAATTACACCTTGGCATAAAGCGCCTAGTCCTTTGGATAAGGAATGCCCAACTTTTCGGCCGTCCGCACCAACTCTGCCAACGATCTAGTCTTTGAAGTGTTACATTTGCGGCGGCCGATTTGTTCCCGCCTTCAAATGGGAATCGTGGGGGCTCTCTGTGCACGTCAATCCGGGGTCCACTTTTGCCGCCGATAGGCATCAACGGCAGAACTCGGTGCAGGGAGATGACGCTGCTACCGAAAAGGAATTGGGTATTTGTTAGGCAGAAAATACAGTCTTCGGTTCGCCCAAAATAATGCGCACCGCCGACATCGAGTATTTCAGCCCAGAGACAGGCTGGAAGCCTATCCTACATTGCTCCCGGAGTGTCGAGTGATGACTCGAGTGCACCTAAAAGCACCTTCTCGTACCCACCGCGACGAGGCGAGGCGTAGTGTAGGATAGGCTTCCAGCCTGTCTGGGCTGAAATACTCGATGTCGGCGCGTTTCCAGGCTGGAGCTGTCTTTTTTCCGATTTGTGTATAAAGCTCAGGGTTCTCCCCCAGAGCTGATCTTGGCGATCCACTCCTGAACCTCTCTAGTTGAGTAGCTGCCACCGTTGGTTGTCTCCGCCATTAAACGGGCGGTGCTGGACGGTGGCATGGTTGTTTAGACTCTTATCCGCTACATCGAGAACTTGGCCGTTGCGTAAGTTGACAATGAAGTTAAAACCTTTGTTATCCGGCGCGAATGCCCATATTTGATTGCTCCGACCGTCAAAGCGTGTCTGGTGTACATCCACGGTGTTATCCGTTGACCCGTTCAAAACGTCCAAGCATAGCCCACTATGATCCGCAATAATCGAGCAACCTGCTTGCGGAAGCGAAAGCAAAGGGCGCCAAAATCGAATGGCCTCGTTCGCTATCACCCCTAAACGGGTCCGGCGCCCATTACACTTTGTATATTTAATAAACCATCGCTGGTTAGGCGCGTCACTCCGCGTAAGCTGCACCACACGAGCGCCCTGAATGGTGGAAGAATCCTCGACCGTCAATGCTTTGCCACTGAGCTTATTGAGAATTGTCATTGACTGAAGTCTCTCGGTTTTGAGCTTATTTATTACGATCTCTGAGGGAGTGGCATTTCTCCCTATGCCGAAAAGGCCGAACACTATATTAAACGACCCTTCCAATGCGGCGATTAAATTCATGCTTGGCAACGGTGGGCGTTCTTTAAGTTGCATGCTAGCTACGTTGGGCGGCCTATCGCTTCGGCGTCCTCCCATGTACTGGAGGCTCATAAATCTCTTTCCTTCGATCGTTGGTCTGTCATCTGCGCAATAATTTGAAAGGCACCGATACTTCTGAACCACGGATAGTTCCGTAGTCGCTCAGCGAACCGCCGGCCTTCATTAAATAAAAAGGGATTGCCAGCGCCGAGTTTCAGAGTTTCTCAGAAAACATCGGCCCCTTGGCGGGGGGTGGTCACACACACTGGCAGCGGGCAAATGTTCACGGCTTGAAATGCTTTATTTTAATCTCTCTTTACATCTGGTAGTCTGACTTCGCGCTATGGAGGGCGTCAATTGAACCCGGATCATGATTCGCCAGCAGGCCGATTTCGCACGACTCGCTGGAGTGTGGTTTTACTGTCGGCTCAAAGTCAGGCCTCCGGGTCCCAAGAGGCGCTCGCCGAGCTATGCAGAATTTACTGGTATCCGATTTATGCATTTGTCCGACGCCACGGATCCAGCCCTGAGGACGCGCAAGACCTGACCCAGGGATTTTTTCTGCACCTGCTGGATCACAAGGCGCTTGGCCAGGTTAGCCCTCTTAAGGGAAAATTCCGCTCGTTTTTAGTCGCATCACTGCAGAATTATCTTTTGGATAAAGCCGACAGCGCACATTGCCTGAAAAGAGGAGGAAACCTGGAATTTGTCCCTCTGGACACGAGGTTGACCGAAGATCGTTATCGGCAGGCGCCTCTCGATTATTTGACGGCAGAAAAGATTTTCGATGCCCGATGGGCGATGACTTTGCTGGACGAGGCGATGGGCCGACTACGCGAGGAATGCGCTGCCCAAGGAAAGACATCTACTTTCGAAACGCTCAAGCCCTTTTTGGACCCAATCAATAGCAACGCCGCAGATTCTTACCAGCAAGTGGCAAACGCGCTCCAGGTTAGTGTGGGATCGGTCAAGACACTGATCCACCGCTTGCGCAAGCAGTACGCCTCGCTCTTGCGTGAGGAGGTCGCCCGCACGGTTGGCGACCCGGGAGAGGTCGATGAGGAAATCCATTCTCTTTGCGAAGCCCTGATCGCAGCTGAAGGACAATTAGGTCCATGAAAACGGAGGACACGCGCACTTGTCTGGTTTGCGGCACGCGATTCCCGGCAATTAAAGAGTTCTGTCCGGTTTGCATGTTGCGTGAGGCGCTGAATGAGGAGCTTAAATCAGGCGTGTCTACTCCTGAACAGAATCGCGCCGAGTTAACCCACGCGCCTCTAGCACTTCGATTCGAGCATTATAAACTCGTGACGAGCGAAGATGGGACACCGATTGAGTTGGGCCGCGGTGCAATGGGCGTAACTTACAAAGCGTTCGACGTCGACCTTCGATACCTAGTGACGTTAAAAGTGATTAGCGACCGATATCTCAGTGACGAATCCGCTCGCCAGCGTTTTTTGCGGGAAGCCCGTGCCGCGGCCAGCGTCCGTCACCCGAACGTCGCCTCGGTCTTCCACTTGGGTAGAAGCGGCCAGAATTACTTCTACGCGATGGAATTTGTCGAGGGAGAAACCCTCGAGAACCTTATCAAACGCTCGGGCCGGCTTGAGCTAAAGTTGGCCCTGGAAATCGCGACGCAGGTGGCCGCCGGTTTGGCTGCGGTGCACGAGCAGAGACTGGTTCACAGAGACATCAAACCAAGCAACATCATGTTAGGCTTGAAGGAGAGAGGCGTTGTGAGAGCGAAAATCATCGATCTCGGCCTCGCCAAGGCGGTCAATGAACCAGGTTCTCAAACCGCGATTTCGACCCCTGGGGGCTTTGCCGGAACACCAGAGTTTGCCAGTCCCGAACAATTTGCAGGAGTCGGCGTGGACATCCGTTCGGATCTTTACTCGCTGGGTGTGATGCTCTGGGAGATGGTGACTGGTCAGGCGCTGTTCAGGGGTTCCCCTGCTGAGGTGATGTACCAGCATCAGCACGCACCGTTACGGCTCGAACACCTCGAAGGTATCCCGCAGCCGGTCGTCGTTATGCTTGAGACGCTCCTTGAGAAAGACCCCGGGCAGCGCTTTCAGAACCCAGCCGAACTTCTGCAGGCGATACCGACGATAACGGGCGCTATCGACACACGGCGTAGAATCACTCGCCAAAGCCTACTGCAGACGCCCTCTACCGCTTTGCCTGTCGGAACTCGCAAGCCGCCGGCAAGACTTGGACCGAAGAAGATCTCAGTAGCCAGATTACCCGTTACCGGAAGTGATGTTTTTGGTCGAGAGGAGGATATCGCTTTTCTGGATGATGCGTGGGCAAATCGGCAGGTAAACGTCGTGACAATCGTTGCTTGGGCTGGTGTTGGGAAGTCCACGCTCGTCAACCATTGGCTGCGACGGATGGCTGTTAAACATTATCTTTCTGCGCAGTTCGTTTTTGGCTGGTCCTTTTACAGACAGGGCAGCAGCGGGGAGGTTTCGTCCGCAGATGAATTTCTTGATGCGGCTCTCGACTGGTTTGGAGATTCGGACCCACGGCTCGGAACGGCGTGGGAGAAAGGCGAAAGATTGGCCAAGCTCGCCGCGCGTCGTCGAACCTTATTGGTTTTGGATGGCTTGGAGCCCCTCCAAAATCCGCCTGGTCCACAAGAAGGACGTCTACGTGAGCCTTGCCTCCAGGCGCTTTTGCGCGAACTCGCTGCTTTCAATACGGGGCTTTGCCTGATTACCACGCGGACGCCGGTCGCTGATATTGCAGATCACGAGCGCACCTCTGCCCTTCGTCGTGACCTGGAACAACTATCCAGCGATGCCGGTGCCAAACTGCTCCGAGCGCTGGGCGTCAAGGGACACGAGGCGGAGCTGCGCAGTGCCAGCGATGAGTTTAGTGGCCATTGTCTTGCTCTGACCCTTTTGGGCGGCTATCTAAGCGATGCCTATAATGGAGATATTCGCTGTCGCAAAGAAGTGTTAGAACATCTCGGTCACGACGTGAGACAAGGAGTCCACGCCCGAGAAGTAATGGAGTCTTACCAAACCTGGCTTGGAGAGGTTCCTGAGCTGGCCGTTCTCCGCATGTTAGGTCTATTTGATCGGCCGGCCGACGGAGCCGCCATTGAAGCCTTGCTAAAACCACCTATGATCCATGGTCTGACAGAGTCATTAACTGATTTGAGTCAGACCGAGTGGCGAACGATTCTTGCCAAGTTAAGAAGAGCAAAACTTCTCGCAGCAGAAGACCCGCGTAATCCCGCCGATCTCGATACCCATCCTCTCATTCGTGAATTTTTTGGCGAACAGCTTCGGGGTCAACGCAGCGGTGCTTGGAAGGAATGCAGTAAGCGGCTTTACAATTATTATCGAACGCTTGCACCCCACCTTCCGGATACTTTTAGAGAGATGGAGCCACTTTTTTTAGCTGCCATCTATGGCTGTCATGCCGATTTATATCGCGAAACGCTCCACGATATTTACATTCTGCGGATCCAGCGAGGAGAGGCCTCATTCGCTGCTAACGTCCTCGGAGCTCGAGGAGCATTGCTTTCGGTTTTAGTCCATTTCTTCGAAAGCTTGCGCTGGGATTCACCTCTGGAAACAGGTCGGGAAGAGCAAAGCCTCACCGCCGATGATCACGTCTTCATCCTGGCAGAGGCGGCGATAAATTTAACCGTAACCCGAGGAATGGGAGCACCGGAGGCGCGAAATTGTTACGAGCGGGTGGAGTCGTTGTGTCGTTCGGTCAATCGTCCAGAGCTCCTATATTCAGCATTGATAGGCAAGTGGCGCTATTGCCTGACGAATGACAAAATGACCACAGCGATCCAGGCTGCAAAACAGGTTTATTCGGTAGCGCACGTACAGCAGGACGCTGCGCTAATGACGGGTGCTTACAACGCTTTGGCATGCACCACTTACTATCTGGGTGATTTCGAGAAAGCACGACAATACGCGATGCAGGGCGCTCAGATCTGGAGGTCTGGGGTCGTTCACTCGCCGGTTAAAGAGGTCGACGCGCCGGTCGTCTCATGTTTGTTCCATCAAGCGCTCTCGGAATGGCACTTACAAGAGCACGCCTCTGGCCATCAGGCTATGGCGGAAGCGATCTCACTAGCAAAAAAGCTGAATGACCTGGGGGCATTAGCCAATGCAATTTTTAATTCAGGGGTTCTTGCTTATTTTGAGCGTGACGTTTCTCAGGCGGAACGTTCCTCATCGGAGGTCATCGAGCTTTCCACGCGCCACCATCTCCCATTTTGGCTGACCATAGGGTCCATCCTTCGCGGTTGGGTGCGCAGCGTTTCGGGTGAAACGGTCGCAGGAATTTCGTGGATTAAACAGGGGATAGAAGATTACCGGGCACCCGGCTCAATGCTTGGCTTGCCAATTTTTCTGGCGCTAAAGTCTGAAGCTCTGTGCGCCGCAAATCGTACCTCCGAAGCTCTCGAGGCAGTTGAGGAGGGAGAAGCAGTAGCCCAAAAGTGTGGGGCGCGTTGCTGGAGTGCCGAACTGCACAGGCTTCGCGCGGTGTTTCTTGCGGCTGTTGGTGCCGACGAGACCAAAATTGAGGCTTCGTTGTGCGAAGCCATCAGAATCGCCAAGGAGCAGAAGTCGGTTTCGCTAGCGAAACGCGCGGATGCAACCTACGCAGAATATCGCAGGCAAAAAGCGAGCGTGTCAGCAGGACGTGGATTCCGTCTACCTCTTTGTTAACGCCAATCGCCACGTCGGGATGCTTCCGGGCCCAGGGCCTTTTCCCATAAGCGCTGACTTGTTGTCCTAATCCTCCTCGTCTTTATAATCGTCCTCGTCGTCGTCGGCAAACCTCAGGGTCAACAGCGGGCCAAGTTTTTCGATGACGCCCGTGGCTCGGCATTCGAACGCATGGCCACGATCCAGCTCCCAGCGACCCGGACGGCTACGCGCGCCCACGGGACGTGCATCGAGGCGGCCTGTCCGGCCAAGAGCGACACCAGGACAAAGAGCGCAGCCGCAACGCCATCGGCGGAAAGCTGGCCGGACGCGTTCGTTGGGATTTCGGAACCATTAAGAATACCGTGGAGCAAGCCGAGCAGGATCGCGAGGCCAGCAACAAAGGCGAACGGAAGCGGACGATCAGCGGCCAGCAGGGCGCCGATCGCGATGGTGACGATTGTCTCCGGCACGGGCAACGTGAATTGCGGGGTGAGCAATAAGCCGCCAGCGCTGCCGACTAGCCAGGCGGCTGGCAGGGCGAAGAGTACGGCGCGGCCGAAGCGCGGACCACGCAGTCCGGCCAAAAGCGCCCGAATCCCGTGTTCATGAGATGGGCGTGCGCCGCCGGCGCTGCAGTCAGCATGACTGCCAGAGTCAACCAGAACGAGATCAAAGCTGGTCGGCGCATCTTCACACGGGCTCTCCCGAGATCGCTTTCCAAAGAAAAAAGATGCCACCCATGGCGACACCGGCGCCCGCAAGGCGATGCGTCCCCCCGGCCATCGATGGACGAGGCCGACGCCAATCCCGAGCGCGTGAAGGAGGCCGGTTGCTATCACGAACCCGATACTATAAAGCACACCACTGGCACCTAGAGGCAGTTCCGTGCCGTGGGCATGTCCGTGGGCAATGGCAAAGACGCCAACAATAATTGCTGCGATCCACACCCCAAAAGCAATGTCCCTGGCGCTCCACGACCACGAAATTTTAAAAAAAATACCTCAATCGGGTTATAGACGCTTTAATGTGAAGAGCTAGATTTGGATCGCCTGATGAGACAAATTAACTCCGATGAACGATTCTGGGAGTGTGCCCTTAAAAACAGTATTCAAATATGAGCATCCTTCAGTTCGACGGCACGAAGAATGATTATATCGAAATCTCCGACAGCGTGGACTTCAGCGTTGTCACTACAGGTAGTTTTACAGTGTCGGCCTGGATGCGGCCAGATGTACTTACTTTTCCGATTTCCGAAAGCACCGGATATGTTCATTGGTTAGGCAAGGGTGAAACCGGCCAGCAGGAATGGACGTTCCGGATGTACAACCAGACGACCACTGATGTGCCACCGCGACCAAACCGGATCAGTTTCTATGTTTTTAATCTGGACGGCCACAAAGGAGTCGGAAGCTATTTTCAGGGGCCCGTGGCGGTAGGCGAATGGATCCACGTAGTCGGCATGGCCGACGGGAAAGAGACATCGATTTACAAGAACGGTATCTTTCAGCAAAGTCAGTCGTATACAGGTATCATCACGCCCGTGCACGGGAGTGCCCCAGTGCGGATCGCTACCCGCGATTTCAATAGCTTCTTTTTCGGCGCGATCCAAGGAGTGCGGGTTTGGAACCGGGCGCTGGCGGCGGCGGAAGTTCAATTGGTGTATGCCAACACGATTCCGCAGGATGGGTTGGTTGCGGAGTACCGGCTTGAACAAGGCATTGCCCCCGATTCCGTGGGCTTCCACGATGGCCAAATCGTCGGAGGAACGTGGACAACCTAAGTGACCTGTCCCCGAAATAAGCCCCACTTGATTTTCGTGCCCGCAAACCCCACCCCTTTAACGTTTTATCCTTCACGGCCTAAGGCGAGGGGACCGATCACGTGGCCTTCCCGGTGAGCGGGCACAGCTTCGACTTTACCCGGCGGGGACGCCTTCCTAACCGACCATCTCCCCTCCCGGGCGACGTTAAGCCCCGGACGTCGGGGCTCAGGCTTCTTCAACAAGGCGTGCGCAAGCGCAGCCGCAATCGACTGGTCCGTGGCCTGCTCGATGTAAAGGAACTGCCCGGCTGGGTTTACCTCCAGGAACACGTAACGGCCCTCGGGCGTCAACCGAAGGTCGATGGCTCCGTAGGTGAGCCCAAGACGGCCCATCAATTCGTACAATTTTTCGGCCGTCTCGGGCGGCAATTCATGCGCCTGATATTTCACGTCGAAGTTCATCCGCACGTCTTGCGGTAGCCCGCGCATCGGCGGCGGCAGCGTAGAGGGTCCCCCCACGGCAGTGACCCTTAAATCCGCGACGGCGGGCACGTGCTTCTGGAAGATCTCCGGGGCATGCGCGATCGCGTCCGCCTGGGTCTCGTCCTCGGGCCTTAATCGCCGCGTCTCTCGCCAAGCGTCAGGAAAGGCGATAAACTGCTTGTAGATCACCTCGCCTTCATGCCGGCGCCAGAAGACCCGCGCCTCTTCGGCGTCATTGGTCATAAGGGTCAACGGAATTTCCGGCCCCACCTTTTGGGCCATCGCAAGCTGATGCTAAGGTTGGCGATGAACCCAAGCTGAAGCTTAAACAATGTCAATGCAAAGTATGATGCATTCTCAAGAATCTCATTACGTGACGGCCAACGGCATTCGCATCCACTACCTGCGCCAAGGCCGTGGCTCGCCCATGGTACTGCTACATGGCTGGCCTGAATTCTGTCACGTCTGGTGGAAGTGTTTGCCCGGCCTGTCCGCTCAGTACGATGTCGTCGCTCCGGACCTGCGCGGCTTTGGCGCAACAGA
>Ga0210387_10000467_pt1 | contig 28782 bp, 24 predicted proteins | sample IncBWC7OmetaG_FD_160108 | JGI IMG/M metagenome (GOLD analysis project Ga0210387, IMG submission 160108) | Forest soil microbial communities from Barre Woods Harvard Forest LTER site, Petersham, Massachusetts, United States - Inc-BW-C-7-O ...
GAGCTCGCGCCCGTAGCGCCGACCTCCGAGACCCCGGAGTCCCCGTCCGTGCCCCCCGAGCCGGACGCGCGGGTTACGCCGGTGATCGAAATCAGAGACGAACGTCACGAGGACGTCCGTCCCGAATCGGCGCGCGAGGGCCAGGAGTCCGGCCCGTGGATCGACGCGATCGAGCGCAGGTTGGAGCGTTTCGAGCGCGATCGAGCGCCGTTCGCGGTGCTGGTCGTCGAGCTGGTCGACGTCGAGCGCCTACGCCACACCGAGCTGCCGGGTGAGATGTCGCGCCTGATGGGCCTCGTCGAGGCGGCGCTCTCGGGAGAGCTGCGCCCGGCCGACTCGCTCACGCGAGAGGGCCCCGGCCGCTACTGGTTGCTGGCTCCCGACACGGACTCCAGCGACGCCCGCGCGCTCGTCACGCGGCTGGCGAGCGCGGTCCGCGGCGCCGCGAGCCATGGCGGGGTCCCGCTGGAGGTTGCGGTCGGCATCGCGGCGTGTCCCGCCGACGGCGCCCAGGCGATGGGACTGGCGGCGCACGCCGAGGTCGCGCTGTACGCCGCGCGGGCGGCCGGCAAGCCCATCGCCTAGCGCTTCCGTGGCCGGCGGGCCCCCAATTTGCCGGAGGGTCATCGCCGGCGTGGCCCCGAGCCATGGGAGCGACGTCACGGGCAGCGCTGGCACTGCCGCGTCCGGGGGTTGGGCTCCGCGTCCGGGGTGAGACTATCTGTGGTGTCGCGGGCCCCGGGTCAGGCTCAGGCTGTCGCCTGGGCCCCGCCGGTGGCGATTTCCGCGGGCGTGACCGGCGGGGCGCCGAGCAACGGGGTGTTGGGCGCGGCGCCCACCACGCGGGTGCCGATGCGGACCGTTTCGGTGACGTCCAGCGCCGCCGCGGCGCCGGCCGTCAGGTCCCAGTCGGCGTGGTTGGCGTAGGGACCGCGGTCGAGCACGGGTATCACCAGCGCGTGTCCCTTGTAGCTGACCTTCACCAGCGTGCCGCACGGCAGCGTGCGGTTCGCGACGCCGACCACCGCCGGTGTGAGCATCTGTCCGCACGCGGTCTGTTGGCCGTAGAAGCCCGGACCGAACCACGTGGCGATGCCGGTCTTGTGGATCTTCGCCTTGGCCGGCGCCGGACTCGCGCCGCCCGTCGCGCCTGTGGCGCCGGTCGCCCCCGTGGTGGCCGGCGCGGCGGTCGTGGTCGCGAGCGCGCTCGTGGCGAAGGCCAGGCAGGCCATGGCGGCGAGCAGGGTCGTAGTGGCGGTACGCGGGATACACATGATGATCGGCGCCTACGGGGTGAGCTGACGGGCTCGCGCGGTCTACGACGACGGCGCTACGGCCCTCGATGGGCCGATTCGCCCCAGCGAATCGTGAGATTCGCATTGGGTCCCCCGCCTTCCGCGATCTGGGCCGTGGAAGCTCGGCGTGGCGGCAGTATACAGATCGCCTCCTCGGACAGGCCGGGCTCGGCCAAAGTTATGACAACCACCCAAACGCGCCGATCTCGCAAATTTGCGGGCTGCGCTCGGTGCGTCTGCACCGGCGCCGGCGTAACGGGCCGTGGGGGCTCAACCAGGTAGGCGCGAGAGGAAGTCTTTGAGCACGCGCGCGCCCGTGTTGACGCCGGCCTTCGCGAGCTCGCCGGCCAGCTCGGCGGCAGAGGAGATCAGCTCCGTGGAGCCGGGCGGCTGGACGGGTCCCAGCGAGTCGGGCTCGGCCTCGAACCCCTGACGGGGCGCCCGCTCGCGTGTCGAGTCGTTGTCGGCGACCCTCGCGCGCGTCTTCGTCCTCGCGGAGCCCTCGGCGGTGGTCTTTGGCCGCCCGCCGCTCGCGCTGGTCTTCCCTTCGGCCTTGGCCGGGGCGCTCGCCTTTGCGCCCTTGCCCGCGGGGGCGGGCCGCGAAGGGGCCGCGTTCGGCTGCTGCGACGCGGCTGTGCGGCTCGTCTCAGGTGCGGCCTCGCGCGAAGCCGTACGGCGCGCGCTGGCGCGCTGCGGACGCGTGCGTGGCAGTCCGGCGAGGATGCCCGAGCCCTCGGCGGAGGCGGGTTCGCGAAGATCCCTGCTGGAAGAGTCGCTCATGCGCGTTAGCATAGGCGCCGGAGAAGTTGAGATATGGATTGGCATCGGCACCGTCGTCACGGCGCGAGTAACGTCGCGAGCGTAGGGCGGTAGTTGTCCGTCGGATGCGCATACGCGCACGGCACCACAGAAGGACCTCCGGGAGGATCCGGGGGGATCGCGATCACTCAGAAAATTGAAACGAGCGTAAACAGGTATGTCAGTAGTCGAATTGCAGGAGCTCGACGAGGTGAAGGGCCTGCTGGCCAAAGGCCAGCAGGTGGGCGTGCTGACGTTCGCGGAGATATCGACGGCCACCTCGGAGCTCGACCTGGACGAGTCCGACGTCGAGGAGCTGCACGGGTTCCTGGAGAAATCCGAGATCGAGCTCGTCGAGGACATCGATCCGGCGACCGCAGCGGCGCAGGCGGTCGAGCGCGCCCCCGACAAGCGCGGCCGGCGCAGCAAAGCCAAAACGGCGCTCGACCTGAAGCCGGACATGACGACAGACTCGCTGCAGCTGTTCCTGAAGGACATCGGCAAGGTGCGTCTGCTCACCGCCCAGGAGGAGGTCGATCTCGCCAAGCGCATCGAGCGCGGCGACCTCGACGCCAAGCAGAAGATGGTCGAGTCCAACCTCCGCCTGGTCGTCTCGATCGCCAAGAACTACCGCAACCAGGGGCTGCCGTTCCTGGACCTGATCCAGGAGGGCACGCTCGGCCTGGTGCGCGCGGCGGAGAAGTTCGACTACCGCAAGGGCTTCAAGTTCTCCACCTACGCCACCTGGTGGATCCGTCAGGCGATCGCACGCGCGCTGGCCGACAAGGCGCGCACGATCCGCATCCCCGTGCACGTCGTGGAGAAGCTCAACAAGATCGGTCGCGCCGAGCGCAAGCTCGTGACCGAGCTCGGCCGCGAGCCGACCGCCGACGAGATCGCCGAGGTCACCGGCATCGACCCCGAGGAGGTCGACTCGATCAAGCGCTCGGCGCAGGCGCCCGTCTCCCTGGAGAAGCCCGTAGGCGATGAGGAGGAGTCGGAGTTCGGCCAGTTCATCGCCGACGAGCGCGCCGAGTCGCCGTATGAGCGCGCCGCGGAGATCCTCACCAAGGAGGCCCTGCGCGAGGCCCTCGAGAACCTCTCCTATCGCGAACGGCGCGTGCTGGAGCTGCGCTACGGCCTCGGCGGCGAGCATCCGCGCACGCTGGATGAGGTCGGACGCACGTTCAACGTCACGCGCGAGCGCATCCGCCAGATCGAGAACCAGTCGCTGAAGAAGCTCCAATCGCTGGCAGAGGCGCAGAAGCTCCGCGACGTGGCCTGACGAGCGCCTCGGCGCGCCTGACTGCGTCCTCACCAACGGCTTCGCCGTCGGTGCCGCTCGCGTACTCAGTGCGCCACGCTCCCTGCGTCCTTGTCAGTCGCCCCGATGGGCTCGTCAGGAGCGGAATAGTCCGTTCCCGACTGATTGGCATCTTGGGGCTCAAGCCCGGCGGCGAGAATGCCGATTCGGGGGTATGTTCGATGTCGAAGCGGCCCTGCGCGAGCTCATCGCCAAGAAGGGCTCAGATCTGCACCTGAAGGTGGGCAGCCGGCCGCTGTTCAGGGTCGACGGCGAGCTCGCGACCGAGCAGGAGGCAGCGGTGCTGAGCGCCGCAGACACCGAGCACGCGCTCGAGGTGCTGCTGAGCGACGAGGCGAAGCTGAGGGAATTCGCCGACGAGCACGAGGTCGACTTCTCCTTCGAAATCCCCGACGTCGCGCGCTACCGCCTGAATGCGTTCCAGCAGCGCGGCGTGATCTCGATGGCGATCAGGGCGATCCCGCACAAGATCAACACGATCGAAGAGCTGGCGCTGCCGACGGTTGTCAGGGACCTCGCCGAGGAAGAGCGCGGGATCGTGCTGCTCACAGGGACCACTGGCTCCGGCAAGAGCACCACGCTGGCGGCGATGATCGATCATATGAACGAGACCACGAGCAAGCACATCGTGACGATCGAGGACCCGATCGAGTTCGTGCACGAAGACAAGCGCTCGGTGATCAACCAGCGCGAGGTGGGCATGGATACGGCCTCGTTCAAGCGTGCGCTGCGGCGCGTCCTGCGCCAGGACCCGGATGTGATCCTGGTCGGCGAGATGCGCGACGAGGAGACGGTCCAGGCGGCGCTGTCGGCCGCGGAGACCGGGCACCTCGTGCTCTCGACGATCCACACCGTCGACGCGGCCGAGTCGATCAACCGCATGCTCGACTTCTTCCCGCCCCACCAGCACGGCCAGGCACGCAGCATGATCGCGGGCACGATCAAGGGCGTCATCTCCCAGCGCCTGGTCCCGGGCGCCAACGGCGGGCGCGTGGCGGCATGCGAGATCCTGCGCATGACCGGCAGGGTGCGCGACATGATCGTGGACCCCTCGCAGACGGGCAAGCTCGCGGAGGTCATCTCCACCGGTGCCTACTACGGCATGCAGACCTTCGACCAGGCCCTGTTCGGGCACGTGAAGGCCGGGCTCGTCACCTTCGATGACGCGATGAAGGTCGCGTCGAGCCCGAGCGACTTCAAGCTGCTGATGCAGGCCGACGGCAAACGCGGCACCACGATGGAGGACGTGCAGGACGCGCACGGCCGCCGCGAGCCCGACGCCAAGCCCAAGCTCACGGTCGCATAGCGCAAGGGCGCAAAACTTCAGTTGGTAAAGTAAGGATATGGCTGTAGACGAGACCTGCCCGGTGTGCCGCACCGCCGAAGTGGTGTGCGGCAAGTGGACGCTGCTGCTCGTGCGCGACCTCTCCGAGGGCCGCTCGCGCTTCTGCGAGCTCGAGCGCTCGCTGGCGGGCATCAGCCCGCGCACGCTCTCGCTGCGCCTGCGGGCGCTTGAGGAGGAGGGGATCGTCGAGCGCGACACCTTCGGCGAGGTGCCCCCACGCGTGGAGTACGCGCTGACCGAGAAGGGCCGGGCGCTGCTGCCGATCATCGATGACATGCGCTCCTACGGCGAACGCTGGCTCGGGGCCGAGTGCGCCGAACGCGACGCCGCACAGGCCGCCGAGCTGCTCGCCGGCGTCGCCGCTGCCGTCGCATAGACCCTCCATCTCGTAAGCGCTGCAACTCAGGCTGCGCGGGCAGGAGCGCTCGGGGTGAGGGCGAACTCTCCCGACCATGCGCTCGAGCGGATTGTCACCCCAATTGGAGGCCGCCCTCGGCGAGTACGCGCAGGCGGCGGCGCACCTGCTGCACGCCGAGGTCCTCGCCGGGGCAGAGGTCGAACTGGAGCTCGGCTCCCAGCGCGGGCGCGCGCAGACCCCCTTCTACAGCTGCCGTCCCCTGACCGACCGTTTCATCGCCCAGCGCGAGGCACAGCTCGCGCGGCTGCCCGAGCACGACACGGCCCTCGCGACCCTCGCGGCGTTCGACGGGCTCGATCGCTATCTGGCCGGGCGCGGCGCGCAAGCGTCGTCGAAAAGCCACGAACGCGTCGGTGCCTCGGCGAGCGCACCCGCTCGCGCGCGGTTGGCGTTGAGCGCGCTGCTGACCGACGTCTTCGCCGAGCAGACCGAGTTCGAGCTGCGCCCCGACCGTCTCGCCGCTGCGCTCGCGCGCTTGGAGCGCGCCGAGCTGACGAGTGCACCCGACACGGTCACGCTGGTGGCGACGCTGCACGGGCTGACGATCGCCTCGCCGGAGATCCGGCTGACGACGGGTCTTCAGATCGCAAGGCCCGAGACGCTGCGCTGGGCGCCCGCGCAGGCGCTCGCCGCGGGTGACGGCGAGAGCGGGCATCTGCTGGTCGCGCTCACCTGCGAGCAGGCCGCCGACGGGCGTGAGGTGTTGCGGGATCTGCTGCGCGCGCTGCGCCTCTTCGGCGACGGGCGAGTCACGCTGGGCACGCTCGCGTGGGCTCGCACCGCAGGCGAAGATGCCTGGAGCACGATCGCGCTCGGCGCCGGCGGGTCTCCGCACGGGATGCTCGTCGTCTCGCCCGAGCAGGAGGACGAGCTGCGCGCCTTCTGCTCGCTCGTATCGCGCCGTGCTCCCCACGACAACGAGCTCGCATGGGCATTGCGGCGCTTCGAGCTGGGCTGCGAGCGCGCCCATCCCTACGAGGCGCTCAGCGATCATCTGCTCGCACTGCGGGCGCTGCTGGAGCCCGAGGGCGCCTCCAGCGGTCTGCTGGCGGGCCGGATCGCGGCGCTCTGCGCCACCCCCGAGGACCGCGTCAAGCTGACCGAGCGCATGATCAAGGCGCAGAAGCTCGAGCGGGCCGTGATCGCCGGGACCGCCGCCGAGCGCACCGCCGGCGTCGCGATCGCCCGCGACGTCGCAGACCATCTGCGGGCGCTGTTGCGCGACGTGGTCTGCGGTCACCTCACTCCCGACCTCGCGCGGTTGGCCGACGAGCTGCTGGCCTCCTGCGAGCGCCAGCCGGTCCCCGAGGTCGAGCCGACCGTGGATGACCGTACCGCCGAGCCCCTCGCGGCCCGGCAGCAGGTCCTCGTCGAGGTCTAGTCCGAGCGCGCTCAGTCCCGAGCGCCGTCTCAGACCCGGAGCGCCCTCGGCTTCGGCGCGGTCAACTCCAGAACGCTCTCAGCCCAGCACGATGCCCGCAATGCGCGCGAGGCCCGCGAGATCGTGGATGTCCTCGTCCAGGTAGGGCACCACGACCGGCGCGCTCTCGCCGAGCTCGCCGCTCAGTCGCCTGACGGTCGTGGCATCCCGGCGTGCCAGCACATCGAAGTCGGCGAGGTTCGCCGCCACGCGGCCCGCCAGCCGCTCTCCCAGCTCGCCCTGCAGCAGTTGCGCCACCTGCTCCACGGTGTGACCGTGCAGCCCCTCGCTGTGCACGCGGTTGACGATCAGCCCGGCCCTGGCCATCCCCGCCTCGTCGAGACGGGCGGCCAGATATGCGGCCTCGAGCGCCGGCTCGGGCTCGGGCGAGGTCACGATCGCAAACGCCGTCCCCGGCGAGCGCAGCAGCTCGGCCACGCCGCGCGTCTGCCGCCCGAACCCCTCCATCACCCCCGTCAGCGAACGAAAGAAGCGCGACAGCTCGCCCATCATGTCGATGCCCGTGACGCGCGCGAAGATGCCGAACACGATCCCCGTCCCGCGCCCGAACAATCGCGCCGTCAGGCCGCTCGGCGCGAGGAACACCTGCAGCGCGCGCCCTTCCAGAAACCCCAGCAGGCGCATCGGCGCGTTCAGGAAGTCCAGCGCGTTGCGCGAGGGCGGCGTATCGAGCACGATCGTGTCGAAGTCGTGCTGCTCGTGCAACTCGTACAGCTTCGCGATCGCGCTCATCTCATGCGACCCGGCCACGGCCGTGGACAGCTCGCGGTAGACCGGGTTCTCCAGGATGCTCCGCAACCGCTCGGGATCGGGCTCCAACCGTGTGACGATCTCGTCGAACGTGCGCTTGGCGTCGAGCATCATCGCCCACATCTCGCCCTTCATCGCCACCTTCTGCGCGCGCAGCAGCTCCGGGTCGATCCGATGCGGCTCGCCCCCGAGCCCGTCCAGTCCCAGCGCGCTCGCCAGACGGTTCGCCGGATCGATCGTCACCACTGCCACCTTGTGCCCGCGCATCGCCAACCCCATCGCGAGCGCCGCCGAGATCGTCGTCTTGCCCACGCCCCCCGAGCCCACGCACACCACCACGCGCTTGCCCTCCAGGCGTTCCCTCAGCTGTTTCGCCGCGCGCGTGGCCACCGGGCGATGCTATGGGTTCGCCGCCAATCGGCGCCCCCGCTGTGCCGGCGGCTGCGGTGAGCGGCTCCGACCGCAATCGATGAAACGGCCGGCCATGGCTCACCCACCCATCTCCGCCCTTGCGCGCGCCCATGCCGTCTGACTCATCGCAAACCGTCGGTGAGCATGCAGGAATTGCGCATGCTTATGCGAATACCCCCCGGACAAGCGGCTTTCCAGCTAACTAGGAGCCTCCCGTGCAAGGCACTGCCAAGGTCATCGCGTTCGCCAACCAGAAGGGCGGCGTCGCGAAGACCACCACCACGCTCAACCTCGCCGCCGCCTTCGCGGAGGAGGGTCATCGCGTGCTTTGCGTCGACATGGACCCTCAGGGCAACCTCACGATGTCCCAGGGCATCGACCCCGACACGATCGAGCAGTCGATGTACGACGTGCTCGTCCACCACATCTCCATCCGCGAGGTCATCCGCAAGCGCGAGATCGACATCGCCTGCGCCTCCATCGACCTCGCCGGCGCGGAGATCGCGATGTCCACGATGATCGGCCGCGAGCGCTCGCTGCAGAAGGCCTTCGAGCCGATCATGGAGGACTACGACTTCATCTGCATCGACACCCCTCCGAGCCTCGGATTGCTGACGATCAACGCCCTCACGGCGGCCGACAAGGTGATCGTCCCCGTGCAGTGCGAGTATTTGTCGATGCGCGGCCTCATCCAGCTGCAGAACACCCTCGCCATGATCCGCGAGAACCTCAATCCCGACGTGGACATCGAGGGCATCCTGCCCACGCTCGTCGATTCGCGCACGATCCACGCCAAGGAGGCCATCGAGATCCTCGAGGAGAACTTCGGCGACCGCGTCTTCGCCTCGCGCATCCGCAAGACCGTGCGCTTCGCGGAGGCGCCCGTCAAGGGCATGTCGGTGCTCAAGTACGAGCCCGACGGCGTGGCCGCGCAGTCATACCGGCAACTCGCGCAGGAGGTCCTCGCACATGGCAAGTCCCAATAGGCTCGATCGGTCACGCTCATGAGCAACCCCAAACGCGCCTCCATGCGCGAAGGCCCGCTCGCGGCCCTCTTTCGCAAGACCGAAGACGAGGAGTCCACCGAGGCCGCTCCCGGCGCCCGCGCCGGCTCCGAGGAGGGAGCGCCTCAGTCGCAGACCCCCGCGGCCCGCGAGCAGCGCGGCGTGCCCCACCCAGCCCTGGACAGCGCCGCCACTCCCGCCGAGCCCACCGCCCGTGAGGCATCCACCGGCGCCGGCGTTCCGACGCCCAAGGATCGCCTCAAGCAGGCCTTCTCCTCGGAGATCCCGGCAAGCCTCATGGATCGCGATGACGCACCCGTCTCCGGGCCTGCACGTGGAGCCCGTCCGGTCATGGACGAGTACGAGCGCGACTCGCCCTCCTCCGCATACAGTGGCGGTCCCGTCGGTCAGCCCTGCATCAGGGTCGTCGGTGTCGGTGGCGCCGGTGTGAACGCGGTCAACCGCATGGTCGAGGCCGAGGTCGAGGGCGTCGAGTTCCTGGCCGTGAACACCGACCAGCAGTCGCTCCAGCAGTCCACCGCCGACATCACCCTGCACATCGGCGCCGAGCTCACGCGCGGGCTCGGCTCGGGCTCGGACGCCGCCGTCGGTCGGCAGGCCGCGATGGAGGACTACGACCGCGTCAAGGCGCTCTTGAAGGGCTCGGACATGATCTTCATCACGGCCGGAGCCGGCGGTGGCACCGGCACCGGCGCCGCCCCGATCGTCGCCCGGATCGCGCGCGAAGTCGGCGCGCTGACGGTCGCGATCGTGACAAAGCCCTTCGGTTTCGAGGGCTCGCGCCGCTCCGAGCAGGCCGAGGCCGGCATTGCCGCGCTCGCCGAGGAGGTCGACACGCTGATCGTCGTCCCCAACAACCGCCTGCTGACGGTGCTCGACAAGCAGACCGCGATGGTCGAGGCCTTCCGCGTCGCCGACGACGTGCTGCGCCAGGGCGTGCAGGGGATCTCCGACCTCGTCACCCTGCCCGGCCTGATCAACCTCGACTTCGCCGACGTGCGCACGATCATGTCCGACGCCGGCAACGCGCTGCTCGGCATCGGCATGGGCGTGGGCGGCGAGTCGCGCGCCGTGGAAGCCGCGATGCAGGCCGTCGCCTCGCCGCTCCTCGAAACCTCGATGGACGGTGCCCATTCGATCCTGTTGTCGATCACCGGAGGTCGCGACCTCTCGCTGTGGGAGGTCAACGAGGCCGCCAAGGCCGTCTCCGAGGCCGCGCACCCCGACGCCAACATCATCTTCGGCGCGATGGTCGACGAGAAGCTCGACGACCAGGTCTGGGTCACGGTCGTAGCCACCGGCTACGGCGACGCCCGCCGGCAGATCGCTCGCGATCTCGGCACTCCCAGCCTGCGCGAGCCCGCCGGCGAGCCCCGCGTGCGCCGCACCAGCAGCGGGCCTCCGCGTCCGGCGCACGCTCAGCGACGGGCAACGCTCGCCGTGGATGAGATGGACGTACCCGAGTTCATGCCCCGCTGACGGCCGTGTCAGCGCTGCGCTGGCCGATCGATGAGCGCATATGATCATCGATCGGTTGCGTCCTCAGTCGCTCGCGTACGTAGCACGCCACGCTCCCTGCGTCCTTACCGATTGGAGATCGATGGGATCTCCAATCGGCCGGCATGACTGACGCAGCCGTCAGAGGCGTAGTCGCATTCCCGGCGCTCCGCGCGACATCGCGCGGCTGTGGTATCGCTCTGACATGAGCGACGCGGCCGAGCACGGCGTCATCGCGGCCGGGCATCCGCTAACCGCGCAGGCCGGCGCCGAGGTGCTGCGCGCCGGGGGCAACGCCGTCGACGCGGCCGTCGCCGCGATGTTGATGTCCTTCGCCGCCGAGCCGCTGCTCACCGGGCTGGGGGCCGGCGGACACATGCTCGTCGCGGGCGCCGGCGAGGAGCCGGTCCTGCTCGACTTCTTCGTGCCGGCGCCCGCGCGCCGACAGGACGGTGGCGCGGCCGAGCTCGACGCGGTCGACGTCTCCTTTGGCGACGCCGTGCAGGTGTTCTACATCGGCCCAGCCTCCTGTGGCGCGTACGGGACCCCGGCGGGCGTCTGCGCGGCCGTGGAGCGCTGGGGGACGATGGGGCTGGACCTGCTGACCGCCCCCGCCGCGTGCGCGGCACGGGAAGGCGTGATGCTGAATGCCGGACAGGCTTACATCGCGAAGATCCTCGCCGACCTGCTCACCTCGACACCCGAGTGCGCCGCGCTGTGGGCGCCCGACGGTCATGTGCTGCGCGAGGGCGAGCTGCTGCGCAACCCCGACCTCGGCGACGCCCTCGACCGCCTGGGCGCCGACGGCGCCGAGCCCTTCTATCGTGGCGACATCGCCCGCGCGGTGTGCGACTGGCTGCACGCGCGCGGGGGCTCGTTGAGCGCTGAGGAGCTCGCCGGCTATCGCGCGATCGAGCGCGAGCCGGTGCAGGTCTCCTATCGCGACCGCACCGTCCTCACCAACCCTCCGCCCTCGGCCGGCGGCACGCTGCTGGCCTACTCGCTCGCGCTGCTGGACCGCGGCCCGCGCCCGCCGCGGCTGGCGGACGTGCTCGTGGCGATGGAATCCGCGCAGGCCGAGCGCACTCCCGCGTTCGTCGAGGGGCTGGCCCAGGATGGCTTCCTGGAGCGGTTTCTGGCCGCCAAGCTGGGTTCGACCACGCACATCTCCGTGCTCGACTCACGCGGGCGGGCGTGCAGCGTCACCTGCACCAACGGCGAGGGATCGGGCGTGGTCGTTCCCGGGACCGGCATCCACGTCAACAACGTCATGGGCGAGGAGGACCTCAACCCGCTCGGCTTTCACCGCCACCCGCCCGGCAGACGGATGCCGAGCATGATGGCCCCCTCGATCGTGCTGCGTGACGAGGAGGTCGAGCTGGTGCTCGGCAGCGCCGGCTCCAACCGCATCCGCTCTGCCCTGTTGCAGACGATCGTCGGCGTAGTGGATCACGGTCTCGACGTGCGCGAGGCCGTGGACGCTCCACGCGCGCACTTCGAGAGCGGGATCGTCTACCACGAGCCCGGGATCGACATGTCCGGAGCCCGCGAGGCGCGGCCCGATCGGGAGATCGTTCAGTTTCACAAGCCGAACCTTTTCTTCGGCGGCGTCCAGGCGGTCCGGAGCTCGGCCGGCACGCTCACGGGCGCCGGCGATCCCAGGCGGGGCGGCGTCGCGGTGAGCGCGTGAGTGGCGCCCACCGTGGGCTGACGCCCGGGCTCGGGGGTGCGCGGCTGCGCACAGGGGCGCCCAAGAGCACCGTTCGTGCATCTGTCCTCGGCGTGGTTATGTCGCTGATCGTGCTGATGGTCATCGGCTGCGGCGGCGTCAAGCCGCCCGATCTGTTCGTAATCGAACGCTCCGGCCCCGGCGGGCGGTTGACGCTGCTCGTCGACGAACAGGGAGGCCTGCACTGCAACGGCGCCCGCGCACCGAAGCTGAGCGATCCCCAGCTGATCCAGGCGCGGGCGCTTCAGGAAGAACTCGCGACTCCCTCGGGCGAACACCTGTCCCTCGCTCCGCGCCCGGGATCGGTGTTCTCCTACCGTGTGCGCGACGAAGCCGGCAGCGTGTCGTTTGCCGACAACTCCTCCGCTCAACCCAAGGTGCTGCGCAATCTCGCCTTGTTCGTGCTGCAGGTGGCCCAGCAGAACTGTCACCTGCCCCAGTAGGCGCTAGCCGAAGCGCACCTTGCCATTGGAGCGCGCCCGTGCCTGCGCGCGATCGACGAGCTCGAGTCGTTTGATCGCCGCGCGGAACAACCCCGCGAGCAGTCGCATGCGCGCGTTCTCCGAGCGCAGCTCGAGCAGATCCTGCTTGCCGTCGGGACCGAACTCGACCGTGCCGGCCATCGCGTAGGCGTCCAGGTCCGCCAGCTCCTCCTCGCTCAGGCGCTTGTCCGTCGCCTGCTCGACCAGCTCGGCATACAGCTCGCGCGCGATCTGCGCGGCGTCGGGGTCGGGCTCCTCCTCGATGTCGTTCAGCGGCTCGACGACGCCCGCCGGATATGGGTAGTCGTCCTGGCGCTCGATCAGCCTGAACGGCATGGTTCCGCGGGCGAGGATGTCCATGTTGCCCTCCTCGTCGCGCTCCAGCACGCGCTCGATCGCACACGCGCATCCGACCGGCTTGAGCTCCTCTTTGGAGAGCCACACGATGCCGAACTCGCGGTCCTCCCGCAGGCACTCCTCGATCATCCGCTTGTAGCGATCCTCGAAGATGTGCAGCGGCACGCTCTCGGTGGGCAGCGCCACGATCCCCAGCGGGAACAGCGGAAATCCTTCGGTCCGATCGAACATGCGCGGCAGTGTATTGCCAGCTGCCGACCGATTTCCAATTGATCGAAAATATCCGAGCCGGTCGGCTGAGTGGGAGCGCTTATGCGCCCGGGCGTGTCTCCTGCTGCGCGCTCCCCATGTCCCGCGGCGCGCTCGCTCTTACGGCGAGGGCGTGCGCGCGGTGAGCATCAGGTTGTAGAACACCGCCGCCGGCAGCCGTCCCTCGAGCAGGCTGCGATCGACACCCTGCAGGAGCAGGTATCCGCGGTAGGCGTACTGGCGCCAACCCCACGGCACGTCGCGCGGGTCGGCCGTCGCCTCGAGCGTGCGGTTGGTCCAACCGAACCAGTTGGCCAGCAGCTCCTCGCCGCGTACCCGCACGTCCGTCATCCCGGCGCTCTGCGCGGCGTGCGTGAGCTCTGGGGGGGCGAACGCGTGGACATCCACCGAACCCTCCAGTGCCGCCTCGGGCGCTCCGCCCTCGGCGGGTGGAGCAGGGCGTGCTCCGATCGCGCGGCGCCATACCGGGGCCAGCGTGCCGGCCGCGCGCTTGGGCACACCCGCCAGCCGATCGCCGTAGCGCGAGGGCTCCCCGGCGAACATCACCGTTCCGCCCGGCGCGAGCACGCGCGCGAACTCCGCGAACGCGCGCTCCAGGTCGGGGATGTGGTGCAGCACCGCGTGACCGAACACCAGATCGAAGCTGTCGTCCTCGAACGGCAGCTGCTCGGCGTCCGCGGGCTTGGTCTTCACCTTCAGCCCCAACCGCTTGGCGTTCGCTTTCAGCGCGCTCAGCATCCCCGGCGAGATATCGCTGCACGTAGCCTCCTCGATCAGTCCCGCGCGGAGCAGGTTCAGCGTGAAGTACCCCGTGCCCGCACCGATCTCCAGTGCCCGCGGGAAGCGCGTCGGCGCGTCGTCCCCGAGCGCCTTGCGCACCTTCCCCAGCACCTGTTCTGCCCCCAGCTCGCCGAAGTCGATCCCCCACTTGGCGTCGTAGTGATCGGCCGCCACATCGTGGTAGCGGGTGTTCACGTCGCGGATCTCCTCGGCGGTCATCGTCGGCGGTGTCATGAGGCGGCCTCCATAAGTGTCATTACCGTCGTGGGTGCGTAGGGCAAGCTGGGCAAGGGCGCAGGTAACGTGGCGTACTACGTACGCGAGTGACCGAGGACGCCGATCCAGCGCAGCCATGCGCGCTCACGGGTCGGCACCATATACTCGCGCGCCGTGTCCGTGCCTACCTACGCCCAGCGCGACCAGCCGGACGGCGTCCCCCCGCTCGAGCTGACGGGCGAGCGCACGCTCCCGGACGTGCCCGCCGAGAACTACTGGTTTCGCCGCCACCTGGCCGTGTATGAGTGGATCGCGGTCCGTGTGTCCGGGCTGCGCGTCATCGACATGGCCTGCGGCGAGGGCTACGGCTCGGACGTGCTCGCGCGCGGCGCCGCCGAGGTCATCGGCGTGGACGCCAATCCCGAGGCGCACGAGCACGCCCGGCTGCGCTACCGCCGCCCCAACCTCCGCTTCGAGCGCGATCTGGTCGAGACCTTCTCCACGCCCGCCGACGCGGTCGTGTTCCTGCAGACGATCGAGCACCTGCAGGACCCGGTCGCCGTGCTCGAGCACTTCCGCTCGCTGATCGCGGACTCGGCGGCCCGAGGGTCCACGGGCGCGGTGTTCGTGTCCACCCCCAACGTCCTCACGCTCGCCCCGGCCGGTGCGCCACGCTCTGACAACCCCTGGCACGTGCACGAGTACCGCGCGGAGGAATTCGAGGAGTTGTGTCGCGGCACGTTCTCCTCGGTGCGGCTGTACGGGCTGTTCCATGCGCGCAAACTGCGCGTCCACGAGCTCGCTCTGCGCGCCGGCTGGGACGCGATCCATCCGCGCCTGAGGCTGACCAAGCCGTTCTACGATCGCTTCACGCCGGCGATCTCCGCTGCTGACTTCGCGCTGCGTCCCGCGGGTCAAGCCGACCTGGATCGGGCGCTCGACTTCGTCGCCGTCTGCACACCGTGAGCGGCGCGCGCGCCGGCGCGCCACGCGAGGCGGGCGCGCTGGCGATCGTGCTGCACACGCACATGCCCTACGTCGAGGGGTTCGGCACGTGGCCCTTCGGCGAGGAGTGGCTGTGGGAGGCGATCGCCGGCTGCTACCTCCCGCTGCTCGACCTGCTCGACGCGCGCGAGCCCGCGGTGACGCTCTCGATCACGCCCGTGCTGTGCGATCAGCTGAGCGCCCCGGGCCTCGCCGAGCGCTTCCACGCGTTCATCGAGGACACCCGCCGTTTTACCCACGCCGAGGACGCCGCCGGGCTGCGCGCGGGCGGTCACGACGACCTTGCCACCGAGCTGGAACGGGCCTGGAGCGAGGACTACGAGCACGCCTCCGCGCGCATGGTCGCGCGCGGAGGGGATCTGTTGAGGGCATTCGCGCCGCACGCCTCCTGGACCTCCTCCGCCACCCACGCCGTGCTGCCGCTGCTCGCGACCGACGCCGGCGCCCGCCTGCAGGTGCAGGCGGGGATCGCCTCGCACGTCAAGCGAATCGACGCCGACTGGCGGGGAGGCTTCTGGCTGCCCGAGTGCGCTCATGCGCCCCGCCTGGAGCCGGTGTTGGCCGACGCGGGGGTGCGGCGCACATGCGTGGAGCTCACGCGCCGTGACGGGCTCGGGGCGTGCTCGCACCTGCGACCGCTGATGTCGAGCTCTGGCATCGCGCTGATCCCGATCGACCGGCAGACGATCTCGCTGGTGTGGAGCGACGCCGGCTATCCCGCCGATGCCCTCTACCGCGACTACCACCGCCACACCATGCAGCACCACAACCCTTGGCGCAACGACGGCGCGGCCTACGACCACGGGCAGGCGATCGCCCGTGCGCGCGAGCACGCCGCGGACTTCATCACGCGCACCCGCGAGCGCTTGCGTGGCGACGGCAAGGGACTGCCCGGCGGTGGGCTCGCGGTCTGCGCCCTGGACACGGAGCTGCTCGGGCACTGGTGGTACGAGGGGCTGCACTGGCTGGAGGCCGTGATCGAGGAGAGCGCCGCGCAGGGCCTCGAGCTGGTGCGCCTGGACGACGAGGCGCTCGAGCGCTTCGCGCCCGCGCCCGTTGGCGCGAGCGAGTGTGCGGAGTGGGGGACTAGCAGCTGGGGCGCCAACGGCGACCTGTCCACGTGGTCGGGGCCTGCCGTCGCCGACATGGCCTTCGCCGCGCGCGCCGGGGAGCTCGACACGCTCACCGCCGCCCTCGCGGGGCGCGCCGGCCCCGCGGCCGTGCGCGAGCTGCTCGCGCTCCAGGCCTCCGACTGGACCTTCATGATCTCCCGCGGCCTCGCCGAGCCGTATGCACGGGAGCGCTTCGAGGGGCATAGCGCGGCGCTCGAGCAGGCGCTGCGCGCGGGGCCCGAGGCCGGCGTCGAGGGGCTGCGCGGGCTGGCGGTCGGGGCCGATGCTTCGACTTTGCTGGTGCCCTGAAGAACGAGCGAGCTCGCACTTCTCCGTACCCTTCTCAGGTACGCAATCCGGTCGGAGGCGCCGGTGGGTCGCGGTGAGTGATCGGTGGGCGGACGGGCTCGGCGCCCGGGATCGCGACGCCCTCACGGAAGAGGCAGAGCGCCAGATGGTCCGGGCGCGCGGCACTGGGATAGAGGACGCCGCGAGAACCTTTGCGATGCAACTCCTCCCCGACAGCTTGGAACACCGGCCAGGTTTTCCGACCGGGCTTGGGCATTGGCAGGTCGTGGCGGGCGAGCTTGGCTGAGGTCGAGAGGTCGGCGATGTCGTTCAGGGCGATCGCCCAGCGCCATAGGTCGCGCGGCATTCCGTGGGTGGGCGGAGCGCGACCTCTGCGAGCACTCGATACCACTCGGCCCACGCGGTGGGCTCGTCGTCTGCGAGGTAGATCGCCGCGACCGTCGTGCCTTGCTGCCAGCGGCCACTGGACGGCGGGTGCGCCAGCCACAGGGGGTCGGCGCCGTAGGGGATCTGACGCCACCACGAGCCGGCGACCGAAACGCGCTGAACACGAGCCGCCACCTGGGGGCGCCCTACGAGAAGGAGGCTTCTTCGAGCGTCGAGACCAGCTCGGCGACGCGTATGTAATCGCCGTCGGCAATCACATCGATCGGCTTGCGCTCGGCGAGCGCGGGGACCGGCTTGCGCAGCCATACAGCGATGTAGGAGGGCTCCATCACACGTGCCAGGCGCTCGACGAGGGCCGAGAGCTCGATCAGCCGCTCGGCTCGTTCGCCGGTTGGAGATCGCGTATGGGCGAGCCATGCTCGCGCCGTGCTGCGGGCAACACCGGTGGCGCGGGCGATATCGGCGTCGCTCAGCTGCGCGATCTCGTGCAGGTAGACGGCCTCTCGAATGAGCGGCTGTGGAGCTATTGCGGGTACCGACATGGCACAAGCGTATCAAGATTGCAGCAAATTTGCCGCAGTTCCGCGTCGGTATGCCTACTCCCAGCGCATCCGCTCGGGCGCCTCGCGCATGCGCAGGACGCGCGCGGGAATGCCGCCGACGACGGCATCGGGCGGGACGTCGCGGGTGACGACGGTGCTCGTGCCGATGATGGAGTTCTCGCCGACGGTGACGCCGCGCAGGATGCAGGCGCCGTAGCCGATCCAGACGTTGTGTCCGACGCGGACATCGCGCTTGTAGATGCCCTGCAGGCGGATCGGGCGCTCGACCTCGACGACGCCGTGGTCGAAGTCGATCAGCATGACACGGTCGGCGACGATGCACTCGCGCCCGATCGAGACGTGCTGGTAGGCGGAGATGGTGCACTCCTGTCCCATCACGGTCTTGGCGCCGATCGAGACCTCGCCCTCGTGCACGCGGATCTTGCTGCCGTCCCCGATCCACGCCCAGCGCCCGATGCGCAGCGTCGCGCGCCGCCCGATCTCCAGGTGCACGCCCGGACAGATGAAGCAGATCCCGTCGGTCTGCAGACGTTTGCCGTGGCGGAGCTTCAGCAGGACGTAGCGCGCGAGCAGCCGTGCGTAGTGGCGGTTCAGCATGTTGTTCGCGCGCATGAACCGCAGCAGCGTCAACGGTCCGCCATGCAAGGGCTCGGGCGCGCGACGCAGGGCATCGGCGATCTCGCGGACGGGCGCTTGCGCCTCGGGCTCGGTGAGCGGGGGCTCCATGGCGCGGGATCGTATGGGTTCGCCGTGAGGGCGTGGTGGAGCGCTCGGCACGGGTCGGCCCTGTGGGGGCGGCCCTGCGATGATTGCGCGCGCGATGACCGAGATCGACCTCGCCGAACGCCTGCTCGCGGGCGACCGCCGCGCGCTGGCGCGCGCGATCTCGCTCGTGGAGGACGATCGGCCGGAGGGCTGGGAGCTCGTGCGCAAGGTCTACCCGCACACGGGCGCGGCCGCGGTGGTGGGCTTCACGGGTCCGCCGGGGGTCGGCAAGTCGACGCTGATCGGCGCGCTGACGAAGGCGCGGCGCGAGGCGGGTCGCACCGTGGGGGTGCTCTCGATCGACCCCTCCTCGCCGTTCACGCAGGGCGCGCTGTTGGGCGATCGGATCCGCCTGGGAGAGCACTTCCTGGACCCGGGCGTGTTCATCCGCTCGATGGCCAATCGCGGCGCGCTGGGGGGCTCTCGGAGGCGGCGCTGCAGGCGGCGCTGCTGCTCGACGCGGCCGGGCGCGAGGACGTGTTCGTGGAGACCGTGGGCGTGGGCCAGGCGGAGATCGACATCATCGATCACGCGGACACGATCGTGCTGGTGCTGATGCCGGGCTCGGGGGACTCGATCCAGGCGCTCAAGGCGGGGGTGATGGAGATCCCGGACATCATCGTGATCAACAAGGCCGACCACCCGCTGACCGACACGATGGTGCGCGAGATTCGCGGCGTGCTCTCGCTTGCGAACCTCGATCGCTCACCCGAGGAGGTGCGCGGGCAGTGGCGCGTGCCGATCGTCAAGACCGAGGCCGCGCACGGCGTGGGCGTCGAGGAGCTGGTCGAGCGCCTGGACGCGCACCGTGCGCACATCCTCGAGGCCGGGCAGCTGGAGGAGCGTCGCCGGCGCAACCTGCGGGGGGAGGTGCTCGCGTTCGCCACCGCGCGGATGCGCCGGCGCCTGGAGGAGGAGCTGGGGGAGGATGCGGAGTTTCAGCGCCTGCTCGACGAGGTCGTCGCCCGGCGCCTGGATCCCGCCAGCGCGGCGACCTCGCTGCTCGAACGCAACGGCGTGCGGTAGCGGCGTGTAGGCTCAACGGCGATGGCCTTCCTGGACTGGGTGGAGAACAACTGGGGCCTGCTCGGGCGCCTGATGGACGGCCACACGGCCATCTATCGCGCCACGGGCGGGCGGGTCGGTCATCGCACCCCGGGCTTTCCCTCGGTGCTGCTGCTCGACCACGTGGGCGCCAAGAGCGGGACGCACCGCACGAGTCCACTGGTCTACGGCACCGACGGCCGGGACCTGGTGCTCGTGGCCTCCAAGGGCGGCTATCCGAAGAACCCGGCCTGGTACCACAACCTCATCGCCAATCCCGACACGATCGTGCAGGTGGGCTCCGAGCACCGGGACGTGCACGCGCGCGTGGCCGGTGCCGAGGAGCGCCCGCGACTGTGGCAGCTGATGCTGGGCGTGTACGGCGGCTACGCCGACTACCAGCGGCGCACCGAGCGCGAGATCCCGCTGGTTGTGCTCGAACCTCGCTAGGCCGAGCGGGACACGATTCGGACAGGCTCGTCCGGCGCCGGTTGCAGTTGCCTGCTGGGAATCCCGCCGACACGCCCCTTCCACGCATCCTGACCTCCGAGTGCCTGCGGGGTCGCCGATCCTGAACGCCGCGGCGTCCCGGGCCAGATCGCGTCCTGCTCGAGCAGCCAGGAGACCATCTCCCGGGCGTGTCTGGACCACCCAAGCTCTGCCCTCAAATGGGAGATGTCGGCGCTCAGACCCAGCCTGAGCAGCACGTGATCGGCCCGCACCCGGTGGTCTTCGTCGGGAACCTCGGCTCGTTCGCGCGAGAGGACGTTCAGCCTGTCTGCGCAGTCACGCTCGTAGGCGCCTATCTGCTGCAAAGCGTCTTTCAGGCGATCCGGGCCGGCGAGGGTGATCTTGAGCAGCAGCGGCCGGCGCGGCAGTTGCGGGCCGCCTTCGTCCTGCGCGAACCAGCCCAGAAACTCGGCGTTGCCGCTGTCGGTGAGCGCAAAGACCTGACGGTCGCGCCCTGAACCGTCGACGCGCGCGATCAGTCCTTCTCGCTCCATCCGTTTGAGGGTCTGATACAGGTGGCCTGAATTGATCGCCCACGCCGGTCCCAGGCGCTGCTGCAGGCGTTCCCCCAGCTGGTAGCCGTAGGTCGGCCGCTCGCGCAGCAGTCCCAGCAATGCGTGCTTGGCTGACATACCTCGTCTAGGTCCAGCGGAGTCTGGCATTTGGCTGATCCCCAATCCTGGGAGTATTCCGAAGACCGAACCCTACACATGGCGCTCGACGGATGCCTGCAGGCAGACGAAATACCGACTTAACGGGCTTCTCGGCGGGGCACGGACCCGCCTCCTTGCGACTCACATCGGACCGGTCCAACTGGTGATATCCGTTATCCGTGACCGAAGAACGCCCGAATCATAAGTCAGCAGGATGGCCCTAGAGCTCGACATGATTCGGTTGTTGGAATACCTAACTTAAAGGTATTGACCCGCCGACCCAACCTGCGAAGACTCTGGGACGCGAGCAACGAGCCGCGGTGGAAGGCGCGAGTCAAAGTCGCAGAGCCCACAGGCTATAAGGCAGCAGACGTTCCCTGGTCGACGATGGGTGTAGCGATTAGTCTGAGCAGAGGACAAAGCACATCCGAATAGTTCGGTTAAATCGATAGGGGGGCTGTGAGGCGAATGGCGCGTATATGGGCGGGCAAGTGGTTGCCGGTGGTGGGCCTGGTGTGTTGTGTCGTCGGGTCCATGGTTGCGCCAACTGTCGTCCTCGCGGAAAACGAAGCGTCAGTCGCCGCGTCTGTCTCCCTGTCCTTGACGGAAAGTCCGCTCGTAGTGGCCGGAGTGCAGGGATTGGATGAAGGCCAGCAGGTGGATGCTGCCGAAGAAGTTAGGTTGAGCAGCCCCGTGATGGTCGCCGAACGAGAAGCCTCGCAAACGAAGTTCGAGGGCTTGGACGATGAACAGGCTCGTGCGGAGGCCGCCGCGGCCTTCCCGGCAGTGGTCGACGAGCCTGCCGGTGGGCCGCCGGTGCTGTCGGACGGGCAGAAGGTCGAAGCCTATCTTGCGGATGACGCCGCCCGGGTCGATCTCGGGAATGGTCAGCACGGGGTGGTGGAGTCGCTGGAGCCGATGGCCGTTGAAAGCTCGCCGGGCGTCCGGAGCCCGCTCGAACTGAGTCTGGAGGAAGTGAGCGGTGGGTTCGCGCCAAAGGAGCCGGTCGTGGGCGTGCACGTTCCCAGGCAGTTGAGCGCAGGGGTGTCGCTGGAGGGAACCGGCGTGTCGCTGACGCCGGTCGACGCACAGGGCACGCCTCTGGCCGGTGCCGAAGGAGTCTTGACCGGCGCGTCTGTGTTCTACGGCGAAACCGGGGTGGATACCGGCATGATCGTCAAGCCCGTGCCGACCGGCTTTTCAGAGGACACGCTGTTGCTTTCAAAGCGCAGTCCGAACAGCTTGTTTTTTCGGGTCGGGTTGCCCGAAGGGGCTCGCTTGGTTCAAGGGACGGGATCGGACGCCGTCGCCATCGTCGAGGGCAAGGCTACGATCGCCACCATTCCCAATTCCGATGCGCAAGATGCCGCGGGAAGCGCCGTACCCGTTTCGATGGCGGTGTCCGGCAACGTCGTGAGCTTGGACGTGGGGTCCGGGTCAGGAGCATATGAGTACCCCATCGAGGTGGACCCCACGGTGACGGACTCGACAATCAAAAAGTTTGAAAACAAAACCGAAGAAAGCAACTGGAGAGAGGAACCTGCGCCACCGAGCCCCTTTCATTTCGATGAATACTACGGTCTCGAGGATTTCGATACTGTCTTCACTGGCGAACCATATGCGCGTGGGGAATGGGGCGCGATGGCATATGAAACACGTGCAAACACGCATATATATAAGTTCGTGGCAGAAACATCGGCGTCCAATCCCGAATCCAACATCGAAAACGAGGTCTTCATCAGGAGTCCGGGTAAAGGAATGGAAAAGGAAATTGTGTCGGGGGACAATTATTCCGCGGCCAAACAAGAATTGTGCGTGGAAGCAGGCTGCGCAACCGGTAAAGTAACCGCGGCCAACGAAGCCAATGCGGCGGAGTTCAAGCAGACCGCTACGAGCACGGGCAAAGAATTCGACAGCAAGCTGCTGTCGGCGTCTGTAAGTATCTTGCAGGAAAAAGGCCCGACGGTAGGCATCAACACCACATCGAAAATCATTAAAGGCAAGACGAATATCTTTTATCCCGGAGCATGGTGGGGACCTCGCGGGGGATGGTACGAACCGAGCGGCACCGACCCAGGTCTGGGCATTGACGAATTCCACGTAAAAGCGCCTGGCTGGGAAGAACGCCTCGAAGATTTCGGGTCTTGCAGGGGCGTGCAGTGTCAACAGTCCGTCAATCAAGAACACGAATGGCATACGAGCTCTGCGCCCCCCAATGGCGAAGACACAGTTGAAGTCATCTCGATAGATCCTGTAGGACTTACGGCGACGACGACAGCCAAAGTCAAAGTGGATGAGGGCCTGCCATATAACTTCACAATCTCAGGACTTCCGTCTGGCAACGAGTTCGGCAACAAACAATATGCCCTGCAGGCCACTGTACAAGACGGATCCGGCGCCGTCCCGAGCTCCGGTATTGAATCCATAAAACTGAGTCTCGACGGCAAAGAAATCGGCGCGCCGTCTGGCTCATGTGCAAAAGGACCATGTACCGCGACCGGCGAATGGACTTTCGATGGCTCTGCCTACGCGACAGGACAGCACACGCTTGAAGTGACGGCCACATCCAATGCGGGGGACGTAAAGACCGAAAAATATACAGTATATATTGGTCACGAGGCGACTCCGATAGCGTTTGGTCCCGGGTCGGTGAACCCCACTACCGGGGAATATGTCTTGGACTCGACCGACTTCTCGCTCGGATCCCCCGGAGCCGCACTCTCAGTGAAACGCAGCTACGGATCTTACCGGCTCGGTGCTGGTTCCGGGGGTCCGTTGGGGTCGCAGTGGAGCATGAGCATCGGCGGCATCCAGAGCCTTACAAAGAGCACCGAAGGTTCCGTGGTCTTGACCGACGCCGAAGGCCAGGCATCGGTGTTTACAAGCAAGGGCAAAGGGGAATTCAACTCGCCGGTGAACAGCGCCAGCCTGAAGCTGACCGAAGTGCTCGAAGGGGAAAGCACAAAGGAATTCCTCTTGACCAGCGCGAGCGGCGCCGTCACAAAATTCAAGCTTCCCAGTGGAGGCACTGGCAGTACGTGGGTTCCGTCCACAGTCGAAGGTCCCGGAGCTACCAATATCGTGACCTACGCATACAGGACCGTGGGTGGCGTCACCGAGCCCACCGAGGTTTTGGGCCCAGTTCCCGCAGGAGTTTCGTGTAGTGCCGAACTGATCAAGGGCTGTCGAGCTTTGGGTTTCGTCTATGCGACGAAAACGTCGGCCACGGGGGACGGGGTGAGCGAATGGGGTGAATATGAAGGTCGACTCAAGGAAGTGACAGCTACAGCATGGAATCCCGCGGTCGGCAAAATGGCGACCACTGCAGTTGCAGCATATATATACGACAAAGAGGGTAAGCTAAGGGCCGAGTGGGATCCGAGGATCTCACCAGCACTAAGGACAACGTACGGATATGACGCCGCGGGCCGCGTGACGGCGATCACATCACCCGGAGAACAGCCGTGGATATTCAAGTACGGTACATCAGGAGACTCCCGCGCACGACTGCTCTCGATAACGAGACCCAGTGCATCGACATCCGCAGGCACCGGCCAATCGCCAACCAATAGTGTAGTGCCTGCATTGTCCACGACTGCCCCAAGGACTGACGAAGTCGTCAGCGTGACAAGCGGCACATGGAGCAATAGTCCACTCGCGTATAGTTACCAGTGGGAAGACTGTCGTTACTGGGAACCAAGCGTTTGCACCCCAATTACCGGCGCGACGGACCAAACTTACGCCACGAAAGCAGGTGACAAAAACTCCGATCTGAAAGTTGACGTGACGGCGACCAACAGCGATGGGTCTACTACAGTAGTGAGCAATGAGAGCAGCAAAATCACTAGCAACGTCAAGACCTACGAACGTGGCCTTGAATTTGGAAAAGAAGGCCCAGGTGAAGGTCAACTAAAAAAACCGATGGGCGTCGCGGTGGACCAAGAAGGCAATGTATGGGTTGCGGATACTGGAAATAATCGGATTGAGAAGTTCTCGTCGGCGGGTGCTTTCCTAAAAACCTACGGCAGCGCGGGCACGGGAAAACTACAATTCAAAGAACCCAAGGCCATAGCGATCGATAGCAGCGGATACGTCTTTGTTGCCGACAGCGGCAACAACCGCATCGAGGTGCTCAGCAGTAAAGGCGAATATGTGGCAACGCAACTTTTGGAAGGGCCACCAGCTGGGGTGGCGGTCGGAGGATTGCCGTTTGAAACCGGTGAAAGAGACGCAGTCTATATCGCCTTGTCAACAAAAAATAGAATCGGTACATCTCTTTTTAGCACCCGTTCCCACGAATTTGTTCGAGGCGAAGAAATCGGCTCGTTTGGATCCGGGGAAAGGCAGTTCAACGATCCTACCGGTATCGCGTTGAACGATGCTGAGCGCTCCGGGCTTTCCGAAGCGCAAGGTCGAGTCTATGTGGCCGACTCGGGCAATCATCGAGTGCAGGTCCTCAAAGATCTGTTTACAAGTGAACGGTTTTACCCCGAATTTGTGACACGCTTCGGTTCAAGCGGAACAGAAAACGGCCAGTTTTCGTCGCCAACAGGGATCGCGGTCGAGCCTGAAAATCAGGAAGGCATCCCCAACGGTGTGCTCGTGGCCGATCCCGGCAACGGCAGGCTTCAGCAGTTCAGCGAAGCATACTCATACCAAAAGCAGTACGCCGAAAAAGAAGCGCAGGGCATCGCGATCAGTCACGCCACGGGAAAAACGGCAGGAGATCTCTACGTAGCCAACTCTGAAAAGAGTCAAATCACGGAGTGGACCCCTGGAGAAACACCGCTTCCGTCACCGGAACCACCGAACCCGGGCACAAGCTCAGTCTGGACAGTAGACTACAATGTGCCCGTATCGGGCAGTGAAGCGCCTCACGCAATGGGGAAAACCGAAGTCGAAGCCTGGGGTCAGAAAGACGATCCCACCGAAGCAACCGCGATCTTTCCGCCGGACGAACCGATGGGATGGCCGGCCAAGGACTACAAACGGGCCACGATCTACTATCGCGACAGCAACGCCGACGCTGTAAATGTCGCCACTCCCGGAGAAGGGATATCGACCGCCGAATACAACTCCAAGGGCGACATTGAACGCGCACTCATGCCGGACAACCGTGCTCTCGCGCTCAAAGAAGGCTCCAAATCTGCCGAAGCCGCAAAACTGCTCGATACGGAGAACACCTACAACGCCGAAGGCACCGAGCTGCAGAGCGCCCTTGGGCCCCAGCACAACGTCAAGCTCACAAACGGCACAGAAGTACAGGCACGCGGTCACACCCTCTACAGCTACGACGAAGGCGCGCCCGTGGAAGGGGGACCATACGGTCTGCCCACAAAGACCACCGAGGGAGCGCTCTACTCTGGCAAAGAAGAAGACATCCGGGAAACAATCACTTCCTACTCGGGGCAAGGAGGTCTCGGTTGGAAACTGCACAAACCGACGTCGGTCACCACAGATCCCAAAGGACTGAAACTCACTCACACCACGGTCTATGAAGCAAGCACCGGCGCCGTCAAGGAAACGGTGCTGCCCGCAGGCAACCCGGCAGAAAAAACCGCGCATGCGACGGAAACGATCTACTACACGACCGCGAAAAACTCCACCACGCCGGCGTGCGGGGAACATCCGGAATGGGCGAACATGCCGTGCGAGACGCAGCCCGCCAAACAGCCCGGAACAGCAGGTCTGCCAAATCTGCCCGTGAGCACCACGACCTACAACATGTGGGACGAGCCGGAACAGACCGTCGAAGCGGTGGACGCCACGAAACGGACCAAGACCACAACCTACGACGGCGCCGGCCGACCAACGACCAGCGCTACCAGCTCGACGGTGGGCGTCGCACTGCCGACGGTCACCGATGAATACAACACAGAAACGGGTGCGCTGAGCACTCAGAGCACGACCACCGAAGGCAAAACAAAGAAAATCGCCAGCCTCTACAACTCGCTCGGACAGCTGACGAGCTACACCGACGCCGACGAAAACACCACTACCTACACCTACGACGTCGACGGCCGCGCCGAAAAAGTCAATGACGGCAAGGGCACCCAGACCTACAGCTACGATCCGACCACCGGCGATCTGACGAAACTCGTGGACTCGGCCGCGGGTACGTTCATGGCGACATACGACCCCGAAGGCAACCTGCTCACCGAGAGCTATCCAAACGGCATGAACGCCAACTACGCCTACAACCAGACGGGGATGGCCAACGATCTCGAATACGTGAAGACGACGCACTGCACCGAAAAATGCACCTGGTTCACGGACGCGATCGTTCCCTCGATCCACGGCCAGTGGCTCTCGCAGACGAGCACTCTGTCCAGTCAGGCATACACCTACGACGCGGACGGGCGCCTGACCCAGGTCCAAAGCACGCCCGCCGGGAAAGGCTGCACCACGCGTCTGTATGCCTACGAAGAAGACACGAACGACACGAGTCTCACGACTCGCGAACCGGGGTCCAAAGGCGAATGCACGACCACCGGCGGCGCGGTCGAAAAACACACCTACGACCCGGCAGACCGCCTCACCGACAGCGGCGCCGCCTACAGCACCTTCGGCAACATCACCGCGCTGCCCGCCGCAGACGCCGGCGGGACAGAACTGACCAGCGCCTACTACGTCGATGACCAACTCCAAAGCCAAACCCAGAACGGGGAGACGATCGGCTACAACCTAGACCCCGCGGGCCGCACTCGCGAAACCGTCTCCACCGGGAAAACGACCCAAGACATCATCGACCACTACCCAGCTGGCGGCAGCGCCCCCTCCTGGACGATAGAAACACCATCGGGAAACTGGACCCGCAACGTCCAGGGCATAGGCGGAGGGCTATCGGCGATACAGACCAACGGCGGGGCCCCTGTGCTGCAGCTATCCGATCTGCATGGTGATATAGTTGGAACTGCATCTCTGAGCGAAACTGAAGTCAAACCTCTATCCATGACCGACACCACGGAGTACGGCGTGCCGACGACCACAAGTCCGGCTAAATACGCCTGGCTCGGCGGCGAACAACAACCCACCGAACTGGCCAGTGGCGTGATAGCGATGGGAGCACGCTCCTACGTACCCCAGCTCGGGCGCTTCCTGCAACCCGACCCCATCCCCGGCGGCTCCGCCAACGCCTACACGTACACCTTCGGGGACCCGGTCAACACCACCGACCCCAGCGGCGCCCTGACCTACGGTTTCTCGAGCTGGCTCAAGGAAGCCAACAACCAAGAAGCCCAAGAAGTAGCCGCACGCGAAGCCGCACGCGAAGCGCTCGAACGAGAGGAAGCCGAACGCCGCGTCAAAGAAGCCGAACTAGCCGCAGCGGCAGCCGGCCCACAGTACACACTCGGAGGTTCCGCCGGATGGGCCTGCGAATACGCCGCGGAAACCGGGCAGGAAGGTGAAGGGTGTGGCGGAGGTGGTGGACGATTTATTACTTATAAGGGCGGCCCCGGAGCCACATGTGGTAAGAATTCGACAAACCATAGAAAATGCCACGAGCCTAAAGGTGGTTCGGAAAAAGAAGATATTGAAGCCTGTGCTGCGCTCGGCGGGGCGATCGGCGGTGCCGTCGGCGGTGCCATCGGGGATCTTCCAGGCGGAGCTTTCGGTGCCTGGGGCGGGGCAAAGGCGGCCGAAGAGGCCTGTAAGGCAGCATAAACATGAGATTGCGTGATTGGGTGATACTTGTTGTCATCATGGCTGGGTTTGTATTGCAATCGCATTTCGTCAACAACAGCAGCTGGAGGCACAGCATAATTCTTGGCGCGGTCATCGCTGGGGCGATTACTTGGGGTGTTTCTTTTAGGCGAGCATCAGGTAAACACTGAAGTGCTGACGGTCTTTTTGGAGGTGCTCCTTGGATGGTGCGCTCGGGGGAGCGCAATCTTTCCTAGCGTTAATGCGTGGGAGGAGACAAAATGACCCAGCCCTTGGGCTGTGGGTGTCGGGATTGATGAAAAATGTACATGAAGTCAAACCTCTATCCATGACCGACACGACGGAGTACGGCGTGCCGACCACCACAAGTCCGGCTAAATACGCCTGGCTCGGCGGCGAACAACAGCCCACCGAACTGGCCAGTGGCGTGATAGCGATGGGGGCTCGCTCCTACGTGCCCCAGCTCGGGCGCTTCCTGCAACCCGACCCCATCCCCGGCGGCTCCGCCAACGCCTACACGTACACCTTCGGAGACCCGGTCAACACCACCGACCCCAGCGGCGCCCTGACCTACGGTTTCTCGAGCTGGCTCAAGGAAGCCAACAACCAAGAAGCCCAAGAAGTAGCCGCA
>Ga0210387_10000469_pt1 | contig 28742 bp, 23 predicted proteins | sample IncBWC7OmetaG_FD_160108 | JGI IMG/M metagenome (GOLD analysis project Ga0210387, IMG submission 160108) | Forest soil microbial communities from Barre Woods Harvard Forest LTER site, Petersham, Massachusetts, United States - Inc-BW-C-7-O ...
ACCGAGCATTCCCGCGAACACGGTCGTACCCAGCGAATGACGAACCTCGGCACCCGCGCCACCGGCGAGCATCAACGGCACCACACCCATGATGAACGCGAACGAGGTCATGAGAATCGGACGCAGTCGCTCACGTCCGGCCTGGATGGCCGCTTCCTTAATAGAAAGACCGGTTTCTCGGAGCTCTCGCGCGAACTCGACGATTAGAATCGCATTTTTCGCTTCGAGGCCGATGACGACGATCAGACCGATACGAAAGTAGATATCGTTCGCCATGCCACGGAGGTACACGGCGAGGAACGCGCCGAGCAACCCGAACGGCACGCCGAGCATGACGGCGAGCGGCGTCGACCAACTCTCGTATTGCGCGGCGAGCACGAGGAACGCCATGCAGATGCCAAGTCCGAGCACGAGCCCGACGCCGCGCCCGGTAGCCAGGGTCTCCTGAAACGACTGCCCACTGAACGCATAGCCGACGCCTTTCGGCTCGTACTCGTTGCGCGCGAGTGTCGTCACGGCCTTGAGCAAGTCGCCTGAGCTGTGGCCGTTGTCCGGCGTGCCGATGACGAGGGCCGAGGTGAACCCATTGAACCGATTCACGACCGTCGGGCCGGCGCGGAACGATGTGCGCGTCAACGCCGAGATCGGGACCATGCCGCCAGTCGCCGTGCGCACATACAGCTCGCCGATGTCCTCCGGCCTTCCGCGGAACTGCTGCTGCGCTTCGAGCTGTACGCGATACGTCCGGCCGTACAGGTTGAAGTCGTTCACGTAGTTGTTGGCCAACAACGACGACAGCGTGCTATAGACATCCTGGATCGGGATGCCCAGCGACTTCGTCTTGGCGCGGTCGACGTCGACGTAGAGCTGTGGCACGTCGACGCGGATCGTGCTCCGAATCCCCGTTCCGATCGTTTTTCCGCTCTTGTCCTTGAGCTGACTCGCCTCGGCCGTGAACTGGTTGACATACTGCGCGAACTTCCGGATGTCGTTGACGTTGCGGTCCTGCAGCTGCATCTCGAGACCGGCGCTCGTGCCAATGCCTGGAATCTCCGGGAAGTTGAACCCGAAGACGAGCGCGTCCTTGATGGTGAAGAAGTACCCCATCGAACGCCCGATGACCGATTCGACGTCGTGACCACGCCCCTTCCGCGCCGGGTCATCCCAATCTTTCATGACGGCGAAGAGCGTCCCCGAGCTGGTCTGACTCGTGCCCAGAATGAGGCTGAAGCCCGTGAGCGAGAATGTGTGATCGATCTCGGGCTGCGACAACAAGAATTTCTCGACCTGACTCAGCGTCGCGCTCGTCCGCTGGGCCGACGCGCCGCCCGGCAGCTCGACGCCTACGACGAAGTACCCCTTGTCTTCCGGAGGCAGGAACCCGGTCGGCGTATGGTTCGAGAAGTAGTAGATGCCGACGAGAATCAATGCGACCATGCCGAGCACCGGCACCGGGTGGTCGACGAGGCGGTGCATGATGCCCACGTACCAATTACGGAACCGGTCGAACTCCCGGTTGAACCACCCGAAGAATCCCGTCTTGATCTCGACGTTTCCCCTCTCGGTCAAGAGCATGGAACAGAGCGCCGGCGTCAGCGTCAACGCGACGACTCCCGACAGGATGACGGCAATGACGAGGGTGGTCGCGAACTGCTTGAACAGCTGACCCGTCACGCCACTCAGGAATGCGACCGGGACGAAGACGGAGCAGAGCACGAGCACGATCGCGATCAACGCGCCGGCCAGTTGTCGAATACCGCGATCGGCCGCGACCTTCGCCGACACGTGGTCTTCCTCCATGATGCGCTCGACGTTCTCGATCACGACCATGGCGTCGTCGACGACGATGCCAATGGCCAAGACCAGCGCAAACAGGGTCAGCAGATTGATCGACATGCCGAGCAGGCCCATGCCGAGGAACGTCCCGATAAGTGAGACCGGCACGGCCAGTACCGGAATCAGCGTCGAGCGCCAGTTCTGCAGGAAGACGAACACGACGATCGTCACGAGAATGATCGCGAAGATCAGGGTTGTCTCGACTTCGGCGATAGAGGCGGTGATGAACGGCGTCGTGTCGTAGCCGAGCACCCAATGCACGCCAGCAGGGAAGTTCCGCTCCAGCTCGCTCATCCGGTCAATGACCGCCTTTTTCACGCTCAGGGCGTTGGCGCCGTTCCGCAGGTAGACGAGCATGCCGCCGACCTGGTTGGTATGCGGGTTGCCCTGCGCGCCCGGGTTGATGCCGTAGCGCGTGAAGTTGTCATAGCTCTGCGCGCCGAGCGTGACCGTCGCGACGTCGCCGACCTTGAGGACCGACCCATCGGACCGCGCGCGAACAATGATGTCCGAGAACTCGGCCGGCGTCGTAAGACGCCCTTGTGCCGTCACCGGGATCGTGAACTGGTTGCCGAGCGCTGCGGGCTCACGCCCGATGCGCCCCGCCGGGTTCGTGGTGTTCTGCTCTTGTATCGCGTTCACAATGTCGCTGACCGTCACGCCAAGCTGCGCCATCCGGCGCGGGTCGGCGCTCACGAGCATCGCGAACTGCAGGTTGCCGAACGTCTGCGCCTGGCCGACGCCCGGCACGCGCGAGATCTCGTCCTGCACGTAGATACGCGAGTAGTTCGACAGCGCCGCCGCATCCCAGCGCGGATCATCGGACGTGAAGCCGACGGCGAGCAGGATATTCTGCTGCGCTTTTTGAACGGTGACGCCGACGCGCTGCACGTCCTGCGGGAGCAGCGGCTTCGCGATCTCGACGACGTTCTGCACGTCGACCGCGGCCAGATCCTGGTCGCGAGAGATGTCGAAGAAGCAGTTGATCTGCAATGAGCCATCGCTCGCCGTCGACGTCTGGTAGTACAGGAGCCCGTTCAGTGACGGCAGCTGCTGCTCGATCGGCGCGGCCACGGCCGTCGCCACCTGCTCCGCCGTCGCGCCGATGTACTGGGTCACGATCTGGACGCTCGGCGGCGTGATGTTCGGATACGTATTCACCGGCAGGCTGCCGATGGAGAACGCCCCTAACAGCAAGATCACGATGGAGATCACCATCGCGAAGATCGGACGTTTGACGAAGAAGTACTGGACCTGCTGAACGTCCATCTCGTTTTCAGTGGGATCCGGCTTACTCATTGGCTACGGCCCTCGCGGACGATCGGCACTGCCGGCGCCGCAATCGCGTCATCGTTGATCGGAACGTTCGTCGAGTCCTTGGCGGCCACATAGGCCGTGGGGCTCACCCTCATCCCGGGGAAGAAAATCTTCTGCTGGCCATCGACGATCACTTGATCGCCGGCCTTGAGGCCATCGTTGATCACCCACTGCGAGCCCTGCCAACCCGCGGCCTGCACGGGTTTGATGCCGGTCTTGTTGCTGTCGCCGACGACATACACGTACTGGCCGGTGATGCCCTGCTGAACCGCACGCTGCGGCACCAGGATGGCGCCGATGCGCTTGAAGTCGAGCATCTCGACGCGCACGAACTGCTGGGGCAGCAAAATGTGCCCAGGGTTTGGGAACGTCGCGCGCAGCGTCTGGGTGCCGGTCGTCGAGTCGAGCGAGATGTCGGCGAAATTGACCAGGCCCGGCCGCGGGAAGACCGTCCCGTCGCTCAACATGACCCGCACTTGCAGTTGGCCGTTCGGCAGCGTGAGCCGCTTCTGCGCGACTTCGCGCCGCCACTCCAAGACGTCCTGATCCGATGGACTGAACGTCACGTAGATGGGATCGACCTGATCGAGCGTCGTGAGCGAATCGGTGCCGCTCGCGACCCGCGCGCCGAGGACCATCCACGCGATCCCCGCACGGCCGCCGACTTGCGCGCGAACCTCGGTGTCGTCCAAGTCCTTCTTGGCGTTATCGACCGCCCCCTTTGCTCCAATGACATCCGCGGAGTCCTGGTCGACCTGCGCCTTGGCGTTGTCCACATCCTGCTGCGCCACCGCGTGCTCGGCGAGCAGCGGGAGGTCGCGATTGAGCGTGATCTTCGCGTTCACCAGGCGCGCCTTCGCATCCGCCAGCGTGCCAAGCGCGTTATCGTACGCCGCCTTGTACTTCGTGGGGTCGATGCGAAAGAGCACCGCGCCCGCGGGCACATCGCTGCCCTCTTTGTACGGCCGGTCGACGATGTAGCCGCTCACATTCGATCGGACCAGAATGTGCTTCGATGCTTGCGCCTGGCCGACGTAGTTGTAATGCGCGGCGATCGTCTCGGGCTTGACCGTCAAGACCGACACCTGCGGTGGCGGCATCTGGAACTGCTTTTGACCACCACTGCACGCTGCCGCGATAACCGCGCACACCACTATCCCAAAAAAGCCCTTTCGCCGCACACTTCCTCCGATGCCCGGATTTCAAACGATCGTTCGATGTCGTTGCCGCTCGAATCCTGACAAGCGCGGCTGAGTTCCGCCAGTCGGGAACCGGACTAAGGCGTTGGGACGCCCTGGAGCGCAAAGAAGTGGCCGCTCGTCGCCTTCTCACGGAGCGGTCGGATCGCGGTGTAAGCTGGTGAGTTATACCACTGTTGCAGCGCTTCCATACTTGGAAACCGGATGATGACAAATCGTCCCTTGGGCGCCGACTGTGAGTCAATCTCGACGGCGGGTACCGCACCCACGAGGACCGTGCCGCCGTAGTCACGGATCGTCTTTCCCACCAATGCGCCGTACTGCTTGACCATAGCCGTATCGGTGACCGTTTCGGCGTTCGAGATGAGATACGCCGGGCGTGGCGCTTGAACGGCGCCCCAGAGCATCGCGATGCTGAGTATGAGGATAGGTTTCATACGCCGACGTTAGCCGACGCGCGATCCGCGGATCAATCTGATTCCGCTACATGGAGTCCGTCGCACGCCAGACGGTTCCCGCCATACGTCGAGCGGTCCCTCCGATTGCCGGGGCGTCGCCCGCTCCTCATGATTGGGCATGCGGACCTCACGCGTGGTGGCGCTCGCGCTCGTCGTCGGCACGCTGTTCACCGCGCAAGCGATCCTGCTCGACCTCGCGGCCGGGCGAAAAGTCGACGTCGCGCAGCGCGTCGCGATCGCATTGTTGTTCTGGGTCGTCTGGGCATTCCTGACGCCCGTGGTGCTTGCGGCGCTCCGCCGCTGGCCCCGCTCTTTGCTGGTGCACTTGGGACTCGCGCCAGTCTTGGCCGCCGCCCAGACCGTGATCACGCTGTCTCTCAACTCGCTCTATGCGCACGTGCCACTCGCACCGCTCTTGGGCTCACCGGTGGTCGGTTGGGGTGTGTTCACCGGGGTGTTCTACTACGGACTGGTGGCCGTCTTGTACACGGCGCTCCGCTTTCGCACCGAGCTCACGCGCGCAAAGCTGGATGTCCTGCGCTCGCAGCTCCGGCCGCATTTTCTCTTCAACACCCTGAACGCCATCTCCGGCCTCGTCGCCGAGGATACCGAAGCGCATCGCATGCTGTTGCGCCTCGGGACATTGCTCCGGCGGAGCCTCGATGAGCAATCGCACGAGGTCACGCTCCAGCAGGAGCTCGCGTTCTTGAACGATTATCTCGACATCCAGCGCGTACGATTCGGTGACCGTCTCTCCGTCCAGCTTACCGTCGATCCGGCGATTCTCAACACGAAAGTTCCAGTATTTCTATTGCAGCCATTGCTCGAAAACGCGATCGAGCATGGTGGCTCGGACGATGGTTGCACGACGATCGTGCTCGCCGCGTCTCGAGATACTGACACGCTCCGGATCGTGCTCGAGGACCGCGGGCCCGGGGTCTCCGTCCCGCGCGAAGGCGTTGGCTTAGGCAACACGCGCGAGCGGTTATTGCATCTCTATGGCCCAAGAGCATCGGTGACACTCGGGACAGCGGAGCGAGGCGCCCGCGTCGAGCTCCGCCTGCCGATCGATGAAAATCCTCGTCGTTGACGACGAGCCGCTGGCACGGCAGGTGCTCCGCCGTTCCCTCGCGCGGATCCCCGGCATGTCTTGTGTGGGCGAGTGCGCGACGCGCGAAGAAGCGATCGCCGCCATCGTCCAGCAGCGTCCCGATGTGGTGCTGCTGGATATTCGGCTGGGCCGCGTGAGCGCGTTCGATATCATTGCGGAAATCGGCGCCGAAGCGATGCCGCTGGTCATCTTCGTGACGGCGTATGATCGACACGCCATCCAGGCGTTCGAGGTCCAGGCGCTGGACTACGTGCTCAAGCCCGTCGACACGGCTCGACTCAACGAAGCGCTACAGCGGGCGGCCGCCCAGTTGTCCCTCAAACGCGGGGTGGCCCCAGAGAGCCCGCCGCCGCGAGAGGATCGGCTCATCGTCCGGGACGGCGAGCGGCTCGCTTTTCTGGATCCCGATCACGTCGAGTGGATCGAGAGCGCTGGCGACTACGCGCGCGTCCACAGCGGCCCGCGCTCATACTTGATGCGCAGCACCTTGGACCGCCTGGAGAGCCGACTCGCCAAAGGCGGCAACTTCATCCGGGTCCGCCGCTCGGCTCTCATCAACGTGCGCGCCGTCCTGACGCTCGAGCGTTACGCCAAGGGCATGTTCGTCATCCATCTTCGCGGTGGCGCGAAAGTCATCTCGAGTCGCTATCACCAGAACGCGCTGCGCCGCCTCCTGGGAACTCAATAGTCGAGACCGGTACTTTTACCCGATGTCCGCCACCGCCCTGCCACTTCCCGCCGATCGCTACGCGAACAAGTGGCCGATCGCCTTCGCGGTCACGTTGGGCGCGGTCATTGAGCTTATCGACACCAGCATTATCAACGTCGCGCTGCCGCACATCAGCGCGAACCTCGGCGCGACCATCGAGGAAGTGACGTGGGTGTCGGTCGGCTACATCCTGGCGGCCGTCATCGTGCTGCCCATGACCGGCTGGCTGTCCGCGTTCTTCGGCCGCACCCGCTACTACATCGGCTCGATCATCCTGTTCACGATCGCGAGCTTCCTCTGCGGCGCGTCACGCTCGCTCGAGGTGCTCGTGCTCTGTCGCATCATCCAGGGTATCGGGGGCGGAGCGCTCATCGCGACCTCACAGGCGATCCTGTACGAAAGCTTCCCGCCCGACGAACAGACGCTCGCCGCGGCGATCTTCGGCATCGGCATGATGATCGGCCCGGCGATCGGGCCGACGCTTGGCGGCATCATCGTCGATCGCTACGACTGGCCGTGGATTTTTTACATCAACATCCCGATCGGCTTCGTCGCGACGATCATGATCCTGACGTTCGTGAAGGATCCCGTGCACGAACACAAAGCGGGCAAGTTCGATTTTGTCGGATTCACCCTCCTGGCCGCCGGTCTGGGTTGTCTCCAATTCGTGCTGGAGCGCGGCGAACATTACGACTGGTTCGAATCGAACCTGATTCGTTGGCTGACGGGCCTGGCGATCGTGATGTTGTCGGTCTTGATCTGGTGGGAGCTGCACGTCGACCAGCCGATGATCAACCTCCGGCTGCTCAAACATCGCAGTCTTGCCGCAGGATGCCTCGCGATGGGTGCTGTCGGATTGGCGCTGTACGGCAGCATCTTCGCCGTCCCGTTGCTCACCCAGAATTTGCTCGGCTACGACGCGGCGACGACGGGCTGGGTTCTGTTTCCAGGAGCAGTAGGAAGCGCCATCGGCATGTTCGGCATCACCCGCCTGCCCAAGAACATCGACCGTCGCATGATCGCCGCCACCGGTGCCTTGATCCTCGTGGTCGCCATGTTCATGCACGGTCAATTCACGACAATGACCGGGAGGCAGCAGCTCTTCTGGCCGATCGTGTTACGCGGCGTCGGGGCCGGTCTCATGTTCGTGCCCTTAGCGGCCTCGACCGTAGCCGGGCTCAAGGGTCCGGACATGGCCCAGGGCAGCGCCATGTTCAACTTGGCGAGGCAGTTGGGCGGAAGCTTCGGGCTGGCTTGGCTGGCGACGCAACTGACAACGGCAACGGCAGTTAACAGAGCCAACCTCGTCACGTATATCAATTCGACGAACCCAGAGGTGCAGAGGCGGCTGGCCATGTTGACCGCCGCTATGCGCACCCGGGTCGGAGATCCTGTGCTAGCCGCGCAGCAAGCGCGGGCGATTCTCGACCGGATGGTCCAAGCGCAAGCGCTCATACTGACCTACGACCAACTTTTCCGGATCGTCGGCGTCGTCATCTTCTGTTGCCTGCCACTCATCTTCCTCCAGAAAAAGCCCTCCGGCGGCGCACCCAGCGATTTGCATTAACGCTGGTCGCGCTCGCCGTACTCGTCGCCACCGTCGTCGTCGTCGCGAACCACGCCGAGACGCAGTGGCTGAGATCGATGCGCCACGGCATCTCGGTCGTGCGCCATACCGCCGGCCGCGGCGCCGCGCGCGTCGCGTTCGTGGCCGTGTATACGGTCCTCTTGACCATCGGCTTGCCCGGCGGACCGTTAATGATTCTCGGCGGGGCTGCGTTCGGTCCTATCACCGGGTCGATTTTGAACCTGACCAGTATCACGCTCGGTGCTGTCGGCGGGTATTGGCTCGCGAGAACCCTGGGTCATCGCATCCCGCGCCGTGCGCTGCACATCGAGCCGCCGCACAATTTGACGACACTGATCTCGCTGCAGATCAACCCATTGGTACCCAACAGCATTTTGAACCTCGCCGCGGGCCTCGCCCGAGTCGATTTTCGGACCTATATGGTCAGCGTCGTGGTCGGGAACGTCGCCCCCACGATCGCCTACAGCTATTTCGCGGGCGCACTCCTGTCCGCGGGTGGTACCAGTGGCGGGGTTGGACGGGAACTGTGGATCGCGGCGATTGTACTGGCGGTAATCCTGCTCGCGCCGATATTTGCCGGGAGATGGCGAACAATCTGACTGTGCCGACCGTCGAGCACTTCGTGTTCTTCGAAGCGTTGGGCGCGATCGTCGATCGCACCGAACGCGGCGGCCTCTCTGCGGAGGACGCCGAGGCGGTTCCGGAGTACCGGCTGGTGCTCGCGGGACTGCTGACGTTGCGCCTCGTCGATGGCTGGGTGGCGGCCGTGGCTGAGGGCGGAGAGTCGCCGAGCCTCAAGCACATCGCGAGCGCGCAGCGCGCGGTCCGTGCATGCGAGATCAGTCCGGTCCGGAACGCGCTCGAGGCGCTCGTGACCGCCATGACCGAGTCATGGGGCGCGGCCTCGTCGGAGGTCGGCGCGCAGGCATTCGCGTATGCGCGACTCCTGCAGGATGATTCGGCATGGGCCATCGCGGCGGATACCTATCAGTCGGTCGTTGCCTGTTCCGACGCATCGCACGACGCGGGCCTCGTGCCGGTCGCGTTGCTCAATATGGCCGCGTGTCTCCGGACATGCGGTCGCCTGACCGAGGCGGATCGGGCGTATGCGCGCGCGTTCGAGGCGGCAACCGCGGCCGGCGATACCTATCACGCGCTCTTGAGTCGCATCGGCGCCGCCAACGCCGTCGCCAATCGCGGCAACCTGCCGCGCGCCGAGGCGTTGCTCGATGCGATCATCCGGGAGACCGAGGCGCTCGTGCCCGGCGCGCCCGCGTTGATGGATGTGATGGCGCGCGCCAAGCACGATCGTGGCGTCGTCGTCGTGGATCGCGGTGATCCGGCGCGGGCGACGGACGACTTCTTCGATGCGTTCGAGGCGTACGCGGAGCCCAAGCTCCGGACGCGCGCGCTCGTCGATCTCGCGAACGCGCTGACCGCGCTCGGCGCCCACGCCGCGGCGCGCGATGCGTTTCACTTGAGTCTGGGGGCGACCACCGATCGCGAAGTGCGGTGGGTGGTGAGCATCAACTTGCTCGAGCTCGCGCAGCTCGATGGCGAGGAGACCGTGTTCGAGCGGTGGCGCCGCGACCTCGGTGACGCCGATCTCCCGCCGCGTCTCCGCGCGTACTACCTGCTCTACTCCGGCTTCGGCCTGTATCGGTTCGGCCGCGCCGATGCCGCTCGCGCGGCGCTGGCCGGTGCGCTCGTCATCGCCGAGCGCCACGAGTTGGGCGCCGTCGTGATGCGCGCCGACAGCGCGCTGTCGGCGATCGATCGCAACGAACGGTTGCCGGTGACGGCGGTGAGCGCCCCCAGCGCGCCTGGGGTGGCTCGAATCGTCGACCGGCTCCGTGTGATGCGCGCGCGGCAGCCGACTACTGCGTGACGACCAGCGTGCCGTGCATATACGTGTGAATCGAACAGTGCCACGTGTACGTGCCCGGCGTCGTCGGCGTGCCGTCCGTCACCACGGCGTTCATGACACCCGTGGCCTGGCCGTTGGTGAAGCCGAGGTTGGGCAACCCACCCGCGGCGTCCCAGGTCACCGTGTGCGCGACGTCGTCGAACTTGAAGCTGACCGCGGTGCCCACGGCCACCGTGTCGGGCGTCGGGTTGAAGAAGAACGTGCACGTTGTGTTACCACCACCGCCGTAGGCGCCGCCGCCACTCGTCGTGCATCCGAGCGCGCTGCCAACGGCTTCGACCTGTGCATTGTGTCCGCCCATTGGTGCATTGGCCGCCGGCGCGGTGCTCGAACTGCAAGCTGCGGCGGCCAGCACGCCCGTGACCGCGGCGGCGATCGCGTAAACTCTCACCATTTCCCTCGTTGAAGAAGACGATAGCAACGTAGATCGAGGGGCATCTACGCCACCCTGATGTTGGGGTGAATATCCATTGCTTTGGGGTGTATGTTGAGGGCCATGGAATCCAGACGACACTTCGTGATCAGTGGGATCGCCGCGGGCGCAACCGCACTGTTGCGAAACGCACCATCCTCCTCGCATACGCAGGACAATTTCGAGCTCGCCGAGTTGACGGTGGCCGACCTGCAAGCGGGCATGCAGTCCGGTCGCTGGACCGCGCGGAGCATCGCCGAGCACTATCTGGCGCGCATTGATCAAGTCGACAAGCAGACGCGCGCGGTTCTCGAAACCAACCCGGACGCGTTGCATATCGCGGATACGCTCGATGCCGAGCGCAAGACAAAAGGCCCTCGCGGTCCGCTCCACGGTATTCCCGTGCTGATCAAGGACAACATCGCGACGGCGGATCGCATGCAGACGACCGCCGGCTCTCTCGCACTCGTCGGCAGCCTGGTTCCACGCGATGCCTACATCGTCACCCGCTTGCGTGCGGCGGGCGCGGTCATCCTCGGCAAAACGAACTTGAGCGAGTGGGCGAATTTCCGTTCCACGCACTCGTCGAGCGGCTGGAGCGGTCGCGGTGGTCAAACGCGGAACCCCTATGCGCTCGATCGTACCCCGTCCGGCTCGAGCTCCGGCTCAGGCGTCGCGGCGGCCGCGAATCTCGCCGCGCTCACGATCGGCACCGAGACCGATGGCTCGATCTTGTCGCCGTCTTCATGCAACTCGTGCGTGGGTGTCAAGCCGACCATTGGCCTTGTTTCTCGCGCGGGCATTGTCCCGATCTCGCACAATCAAGACACCGCCGGCCCGATTGTTCGCTCGGTTCGCGATGCCGCGGTACTCCTCACGGTGCTCGCCGGCGTTGACCCGAGAGACAAGGCGACGAAGCCAAAGGGCGTTGACTACACCGCCGGTCTCGATGCAAACGCGCTCCGTGGCGCACGAATTGGAGTCGCGCGCAAGCACTACTTCGGTTACAGCTGGATCACCGACAAAATCGTGAACGAAGCGATTGATGCGATGAAACGCCTGGGCGCTATCATCATCGACCCCGCGGAAATCGAAACAGCCGGCAAGTATGACGAAGCCGAGCTCGAAGTCTTGTTGTACGACTTCAAAGCCGATCTCAACGCGTATTTGGCCGACCTGGGTCCGGGCGCGCAGGTTCGCACGCTCGCCGACGTGATCGCGTTCAACGAGGCGCACGCGGACACGGAGATGCCGTACTTCCGGCAAGAGCAGATGGTGGCGGCGCAAGCCAAGGGCCCGCTGACGAGTCCGAAGTATCTCGCGGCCCTCGCCAAGTGCCACCAGATGGCGCGCACCGATGGCATCGATCACACCATGACCCTCCACCGGCTCGACGCGATCGTCGCGCCGACCGGCGGCCCGGCGTCGCCGATCGACCTCGTCGACGGCGATGGCGGTAGCGGTGGGTCGAGCACCACGCCGACGGCGGTCTCGGGCTATCCCGCTGTCACGGTGCCGGCCGGGTACGCGTTCGGCCTGCCGGTTGGGGTCTCGTTTATGGGACGCCCGTTCTCCGAAGCGAAGCTGCTATCGCTCGCGTACGCGTTCGAGCAAGAGACCAAAGTGCGCCGCCCGCCCGAGTTCAAGCCAACCGTCACGTTCACCTAACACGGAACCTCTGTTCTCGTCGTCGTACACATAGGTCGATGACCAGCAGCATAACGGCCAACGACCACGTGTTTGGACCAGCGGACGCGCCGGTCACTCTTCTGATGTACGGGAACTATGAGTGCCTGCACTGCCGGCGGGTGTATCCAGAAGTTGCCGCCATCCGTGCCGACCTCGGCGCTGACTTGCGCTTCGTCTACCGACACTTCGCACTGACCGCGGATTTTCCGCACGCGGAGTTGGCGGCAGAAGCGGCCGAGGCAGCGGGAGCCCAAGGGCGATTCTGGGAGATGCACGAGGCGTTGTCGCTCCGTGCTCCGTCACTCGAACGCGAGGCGTTACTCGCCGAAGCCGATCGCCTGCACTTGGACGTGGCCCGTCTCGCCGTCGATCTCGATGCGCACACATACCGTGCGCTCGTCCGCGAGAAGACGAGTAGTGCGTTGGCGTCAGGCGTGCGCAGCACGCCGACGTTCTTTGTAAATGACAGTTTCGTCGAGGACCCCTGGGACCTCGACGGCCTCCGCGCCGCGTTACAGCGCGGCTAACGCGAGCGATCTGACGTGCGGCAGTCCGGCGCGTTCCGCGGCGCCGATGGTCTCAGTAATGATCGCGCGTGCCTCGCCGATCCGGCCGCGACGCGATGCAACGCTCGCCTCGGCGATCCGCATTCTCAGCTCGCCCACGACGTCGCCTCGACGCAACGCCAACGCCTGGGCCTCGCGGAAGCTCTGCGTGGCTTCGTCGAAGCGACCGAGCGCGCGCAGGGCTTCGCCGCCGCGTTCGTACGCCTCGGCCGCGATCGCCGCGTGAAGCGGAATCTCGAGCTGCGCCAGCAGCGTCTCGTAGACATCGACCGCCAGCGCCCACTCGGCCACTGCATGCAAGCGAGCCGCGTAGGCGTGCAAAGCATCAACGACGCGTTGGCGACGCAGTCGCCACGCACTGCCGACGGCCGAGAACAGCGCGATCAGCGCGGGATACAACGGCGACTCGCGATCGACTTGGGAGATGGCATGTCGCACCCGACGGAGCTCACGCCAACTCGGCCGGCGGCCGGACACACGCCGGTCCGCGAGTCGAATCGTGACGAGTCCCGCCGACGTCGCTCTCCAATCTGCGCTGTCCGGTGTACATCGGCTCAACACTTGAAAGAACGGGATGTGTAATGAAGACATATCTTATTAAAGACGCATATCTGGTGCGCGTCCTCCATGTCTTACCAAGCAGGGATCGCGCCCTACGCGCGACGCCCGTAGATTTCTGACGATGAAGCAACGGGTTGTCGTCACCGGCATGGGCGCGCTCACGCCGATCGGAAACACCGTCGGCGAGTTTTGGTCCGCGGCCTTGCGTGGTGAAAGCGGTGCCACTCCTATTACGCGGTTCGACGCGTCGGCGTTCGATACGCGCTTTGCCGCCGATGTCAAAGGCTTCGACCCGCTCGAGTTCCTCGATCGCAAGCTCGCGAAGCGACTCGATCCATTCTGTCAGTACGCGATCGTCGCGGCCGATGAGGCCCTGCGAGACGCCGGCATCTCTCCCGCGGCGCTCTCGACCGAGGCCAAGTCTCGCATTGGCGTGATCTTTGGTAGCGGCATCGGCGGGATACAGACGCTGCAGGCGCAATCAGCTGAGTTCCAGAAACACGGCCCCAACCGGTTATCGCCGTTCTTCGTTCCGATGATGATCTCGGACATGGCGGCCGGCATCATCTCGATCCGCCACGGCTTCACCGGACCGAACCATTGCGTCGTCTCCGCCTGCGCGACGGGGAATCACAATATCGGTGATGGTCTCGCGGCGATTCGCGCGGGGGACGCCGACATCGTGTTGTGTGGCGGCAGCGAGGCCGTGATCTGCGAGCTCGGCGTCGGTGGGTTCTGCGCCATGCGCGCGATGTCCACGCGCAACGACTGCCCGCAGATGGCGAGCCGACCGTTCGACAAAGATCGCGACGGCTTTGTCATGGGCGAGGGCGCGGCCGCGCTCATACTCGAATCCCTCGAGCATGCCGAAAAACGCGGCGCGCGCATCTACGCCGAGCTCCTGTCCGTGGGCTCGTCAGCCGACGCGTATCACATGACGGCGCCACACCCGGAAGGGCTCGGCGCGCGCCTGGCGATGGCTGCCGCGCTGCGCGATGGCGGCATCACGCTCGACGACGTCGATACCATCAACATGCACGCGACCTCTACACCTCTCGGTGACGAGTCAGAGTCGCGGGCGATCAGAACGCTGTTTGGTGACAAGGCGGACCGGATCACGGCGACATCGACCAAGAGCATGACGGGCCATATGCTCGGCGCGGCCGGTGCGGCCGAGGCGATTCTGTCGATCCTGAGTATCGTGCACGGTGTCGTGCCGCCGACGATCAACGTGCGGCAGCCCGACCCCGCGTGCGATCTCAGCTACGCGTTCAACACGCCGGTCGAGCGCCCCATCCGCGTGGCGCTCAGCAACGCCTTCGGGTTCGGCGGCCACAACACGACGGTGGCGTTCCGAGCGCTATAGGATGTGGACCCGGCTCGCGCGCGCCATGCGGCGCGAGTCGGAACGCATTGCGATCGTCCAAGGGCTTCGCGCCGCGGTAGCGACCGTCGGGCCGCTCATCGCCGGCGACCTGCTCGGCACACCCGCCGCGTTCTCGTTCTCGGCGCTCGGCGGCTTCCAGACGACACTCGTCGACCCAGGCGGGCCGTACCGTCTGCGCGCCGCCGCCATGCTCGCCGTGATCCTCGGCGGCGGCGTGGCCTGCGCGATCGGCTCCGCCGCGGGCCAATGGTTCTGGGTTTCGATTCCATTGACGTTCGCGGCCGCCGTGCTGAGTGGGCTCGTCCGCGCCTATGGCGGCGCCGGTGCCTCGGTCGGGCTCATCAACCTCGTGGTCTATCTCATCGCGCTGGCCTCGCCGCTCGGACCGCGCGCCGACAGTCTGCATCGTGGGATGCTGTTTGCCGCTGGCGGAGTTGGCGCGATGGCGCTGGCGCTACTCCTGTGGCCGTTCCAGCCCCTCCGGCCCGCGCGGCGCGCGATCGCGTCGGTGTGGCGCATGCTCGGCGCGCGTGCCATCACAGACGCCGAACGCGTGCCCGCCGCGGATCACGGGACCGGCGCGTGGTACGCGCGGGAGGTGCCGTCGACCGCCGCCATTCGCGCCGAGATCGAGACGGCCGCGCAGGAGATGGCCGCGATTCGGGGCGCGCGCGATGGCGCGAGCGCGCGCGGCGAAGCGCTCCTGGCGACGCTCGCGGCCGCCGATCGGACGTTCGGTGTCATGGTCGGTGTGCCCGAAGCGCTCGAAGCCATGCGCGAAACCGGCGACACACCGGCGGCCCAAGAGGCGGCGAGGGCGTTGCGCGCGGCCGCGGACGACGCCGAGTCCATCGCGCGCGTCGTCATGGGGCAACCCGCCGGCAACGACACGTCGATGCCGATGGAAGCAACCGCGGTCCTTGGTCGCTTGCGCGATGAGCTCACGGTCGCGCGGCAGGTTGCTGATGGCATCGATACGTCGATCACCGGCAGCGCACAGGTCGGCCCGCCTCGGCGAGAGCCCAAAGAGAATCCGTTGGGGCCGATGCTCGCCGCCCTCGGGCCGCGGTCGCTCGTCGCTCGGCACGCGTTGCGCCTGGCCGTCGGCGTGACGGCCGCGCACATCCTGAGCACCATGCTCGGACTCCGCCGCGGCTACTGGATGTCGGTCACGACGGCCGCGATCCTCCAGCCGTATGCCGGGGCCACGGCGCATCGGGCCTTGCAGCGGGTGATCGGGACCGTGATCGGTGGGATCATCGCCAGTGTGCTGACCTGGGCGGTGCACGGCACGGTTGCCATCGCCATCGGGCTGACCATCCTCTGCGTGTTGACGCTCGCGGTGCGACCGATCGGCTACGGCTATTTCACGCTCTTTCTGACGCCGCTATTCGTGATCATCGCCGAAGGCACGCGGAACGAGCCGCATTTGGTCTTCGCGCGACTCCTGAACACGGTGCTCGGCGGCGCATTGGCGTTCGCCGCCGGCGCGCTCCTCTGGCCGGACTGGGAAGGTGATACGCTGAACGACGTGATCGCCACCGCGGTGGACGCGGTGCGGAATTACATTCGCGCGGTGCTCACCGGCACGGACACCGCGCACACCGCGCGGCGCGCCGCGGGGTTGGCGAACAGCAACGCCGAAGTCGTGTTGCAGCGCGTGCTGGCCGATGGACGCCGATCGGACGCGCTCGCCGCGGCGGGGTTGGGGATGGTGACGTTCCTGCGCCGGCTCACGCACACGACGAGCGCCCTCGAGTCGCTGGGAGCCGGCGCCATCCCGGAGATGGCGGCCGCGGCGGATGACGCGCTCGCGGCGCTCGCGCAGTCGCTGCGCGCCTGCAAGCCGCCTGGTCCACCGCCGGATCTCACGGCGAAAGTGCCACGGGACACACGGTCGCCAGCGGTGGCCGAGCTATTGGCCTATCTGGCGCGGCAGATCGAGGTGCTGTATGTCAGCGCAGAAAGCGCTCTGCCAGCTGCTCCAGACGCTCATCGTGCTCAGCCTGCGCCCGCATGAGGATGCGCTCGACGTACGGCCGGAGCTTCCGCTCGCCCCAATAGTACCCGGTCGCCATCTCGGCGCTACCGGTCTCGCCGTCGCGCGCGGCTTCGAGCAGGGCGACCGCCGCGGCTTCGTCGAACGACGGGTCCTCGCGCGGCGGGAGATCAAACCGGCGGGCCGGGTTACCCCAGTGCCCGCCGGCGTCATCATCGACAAATGCGCGCGACATACACTACAACGGGACGATCTGCGAGCGAATGGTCTGCGTGCTCGCGGGGCCATCACCCGTGTCGGGGAACGACTCCACCAGTCGCATGATCTGTGTGACCTTCGATCCGAGATACCGGCCAGTCACACTCACATATTGCACACCGCGGATCGTTCCGTCGCCCGCGACGCGCAGCACCTTGCCGCCCTCGGTGCCCTGGCCGCTCAGCGCGATGCTGCCGGTCCGTTCGATCCGCCACGCGCGCTGGCCCGCGTAGGTCGTATCGCCGGTCACCTTCGACGACACGATCCGCTCCGTCGACACCGAGTCGAACGGCCCACGTTTGCCCGACCGCTCCTTGGACGTATCGGCCCACGCCGTGCCGGCCCCAACGGACGCCCGGAGCGCCGGCAGAAAATACTTAAATCCCCCATACAGGCCGCGCAGGTTTCCGTCGGCGCTGGCCGGTGGATCGAACGCGTAGATCTGCCCGGTCGGCGAAACCATGCCGGTGAGCTTCACGCCTTTGGCCCACGACAGATCCTGTTTCGGCGCATCAAGCGCCGATTCTTGATCGATCGAATCAATCGTGACAGTGAGCGCGAGCGTGTCGCGCGACTGCTGCGTGAGATGGACCGTCACGACCTGCTTCGTCGTGTAGTCGAATTCGGCGGGCGCCCGGCCGCCATTCTGATCGCGCTGATTCTGCGTGGCGATCTCGATTTTATACCGCTGTGTTCCAGGCGTGTAGGCGAAGGTCTGCGCGCCCAGAGGCGCCGCGAAGACCAAGAGTGTGAGCCAGCGCATGACCATAACCTAATCGTGTCCCGGCGGCGTCGCTGTCATGACCCGCACCACCGGCGCGCCGCCGATGTCTTGCAGCGGGAAGTAGATCAAGTGTGTTCGCGGGTCCACCGCCACGGTGTGCGCGTGCGGTAACGCAAAGTCGCCATCGCGGACCAGGTGCATGCCGTCACGCGCCGAGACTTCGGTGAACGCGGAGACCGTCCCCGACTCCGTCCCGACGTACAGTCGCCCCCACGCGGGATCGAACGCCAGCACATCGGGCTCGGCGCCGACGCTGTACGTGGCGATGACGCGATCGGAGGTGAGATCCAGCACGCCGATGCGCGCATTGGTTTCGCCGGCCACGAACGCCACGCGCCGAGCCGCATCGAGCGCGATCCCGTGTGGCCGCTGAATGCCCGGCACCGGCACGTGCGCCACGATGCGATTGGTCTCCGGGTCGATCACCGCGATCTCGTTCGTCTCGTGCACCGCGACGAGGATGCACGCGGTCACGGGGTCGTAGACGGTGTTGCCCGCCTCACCGCCCAGTGGGATGCGCGTCACCAGCGTGTCGGCGTACACGTCGATCACGGCGTCGGCGCCACCGTGCTCGTCCGACACGAAGATGCGCCGCACATTGGGCGCGTACGCAATGCCATCCGGATAATCGATCCCGCTGATGCGAGCCAACACACTGTCGTTGCGCATATCGACGACGGCGACTTGCTGACGTCCGGTCACCGACGCATACACCCGCCCGAGCTCGGGTACGGCCCACACGCCATGCACTTCCGAGAATCCGCTGAGCTCGGCGACCACACGCTGACGTTTCACGTCGACGATGAGCAGCGTGCCGGCGTCCATGTGGGCGACGTACAAGAGATCCGTGGTCGTATCGAGGCTCTGATAGTCGAACCGCACCGCGGGTCCGGGCACCGGAATCTCGGCGACCGTCTTGAGCAAAAAAGCGCCGCGGCCCGGACCAGGCGGCGGCGCAATGGCCACTGCTGCTGGCTTAGGCTGGCACGGCGGGAGAGCGAACAGCAGCAGTGGCAGAAGCGTGGTCAGTCTCCGACGCGCCAGCGCGCGATGAGTGCCGAGTAGAGCCGGCCAGCGATCGGACCGGGGCGGCCATCGCCAACGAGACGGCCATCGATCGTCACGACAGGCATCACGTCGTTCGTCGTTCCCGTCAGAAAACACTCACTCAGGCGGGACATGTCATCGACGAGCATCGGCTCCTCCCGTACGGCCATTCCCAACTCGTTCGCCAACTCCAGCACCACCTCACGAGTAATGCCCGGGAGGATGTAGTTGGTCCTCGGATGCGTCCTGATGATGCCATCAATCACACCAAACACGTTGGTCGCCGCGCCCTCCATCACCACCCCATCCCGCGCCAGAATCGCCTCGTGCATTCCCGCGGCCACGGCCTTCTGCTTGGCCAACACATTCGGCAACAGATTGACGGTCTTGAGATCACACCGTGCCCAACGCTGATCAGGCAATAGAATAGTACCAACGCCGCTTGCCCGTTTCTCGTGAAGCGCCGTAAACGGACTCGCGCTCGCGTACACAGTCACCGGTGTACCGGCCGGCGGAAATTGATGCGTTCGTGGCGAAGCCGCGCCACGCGTGACTTGCCAGTACACCGTTGCCTCGCCGCGCGCGAGTCCGTTGTCGCGAAGCAGACGAAGCGAGATCGCGGGGAGCTCGGACGGCGAGTACACGAGGTCGAGGCCGGCCAAACTGCGCTCGAGCCGGCGTACGTGCCGGTCGATTTCGAGCAACACCCCATCACGCGAGCGCGTAACCTCATAGACGCCGTCGCCGAACACGAACCCACGATCGTCGACGGAGACGACCGCTTTGTCGCGGTCGAGAAACTGGCCATTCACATATACGATTCCGGTCATATGCTGAAGTATATCGCAATCGCGTTGCTCCAGATCAGTGAAGGAACCACGACGGTCGGATCCGTCAAGATCCATTACTTGCAATCCGGACCGACCAAGTCGACCAGCGCGTTGGTCCTTATTCCAGGCTGGCGCCTGCCGGCCTATTTGTGGACGGAGCAGCTGACACACTTCGGGGCGACCGAGCGCGTGATCGCGATCGACCCGCGCTCACAGGGCCCGTCGACGAAGACGACCGAGGGCAACACTCCCGAAGTCCGCGCGGCCGATCTCCACGGTCTGCTCGCGAACCTCGGCGTGGCCCACGCTACCCTCGTCGGTTGGTCGCAGGGCGCGCAGGATGTCGCGGCCTACTTGGCCGAATTCGGCACGTCGGCCGTCGACGCCGTCGTGCTCGTCGACAGCCCAGTCTCCTGGGGCGTGGCCGAAGTAGACGCGCACCCCGGACTTGCTAAGGCGATTCTGTCAGGCATACCCATCTACGCGAAATCCCCGGAAGACTATTCCCGCGGAATGGTCCGCTCGATCTTCGTTCAGCCGCATCCCGATCTCGACATAGACAAGATCGTGCAGTCAACGATGCAAACCCCGCCAGATATCGGCGTCGCGATGCTCACCCAGGATATTTTCGGCGCCGATCGCCGCCCGGCGCTCCGCGCGCTCGACAAGCCAACACTGATCCTGGCCGCGGGAAAATCGCCGCTGCTCGATGTGCAGAAAGAAGAGGCCGCGACGATACCGGGATCGCAATTCGTGGTGATCGAGAACGCGGGCCACGCGGTCATGGTCGACCAACCCGCGCAGTTCGACAGCGTGCTCGCGGCGTTTCAGTCCGCGGGCAAGACCAAATGATCAAACGCGTCGTACCCGCGCAACGGCTCGAGCGCGCGATCAGTGTGCAGGGTGAGATCGTACGGCTTCCCCTGCGTAAACGCGGCGCGTAACAACTCGACCGCCGCGGGCCGCTCGCCGAGTTGCGCCGCGATGCGCGCTCTCTGATACGTGTTGCGTCCGAACAAGTACGGGCGCTGAATGGCGGCGAGCTGCACCGAGTATCGCTCGGCCGCTGCCCGGTCGCCCATTCGGGCCGCGGCCACACCCAGCCCTCCGAGGGCGTCGATGTCACCGATAGAGACCCAGATGGACTCGGCTGCGGCCGGCTGACCGGCGGCGTCGTACGCCTCGGCTAATCCACTCTTATCAGATTGCGTCTGGAACCAGCGCACGGCCCGCGCATAGAGCGCTTGATCAGTGTGCCCATGCGCCCGGAGCTCGTCGGCCGCAATGAGCATGAGTCGACCGCTGTTCATGGTGTCGCTCGGGACCCAGGGCAATGTCTCATCGAGACGCGCCGAGACGTCCACTGACCGTCCGATGGCCGCGAGGGCGCGGACTTCCGCGGCCATCGTTCGCCAGCCGTTCGGAAACCGGTCGCGTCCTTCCTTCGCGATCGCCAACTCGGCGCGGTGATCGCCGATCATGTGATCGGCGGCCGCCGGCAACATCCAGTACCCGTCCCATCCTTTCATCCACCCGCGATTCGCGTCGACGCCTTTGAGCGCCGCGAGCGCGTGGTGCGGGTGGTCGAGCATGAGCTCGAAATAGCCGACGTCGAGCAACCCCTCGCTGCCCGGCGCCGCGTCGACCATCTCGTGCGACGTGCGGACGGCCGCCGCCCAGTCGCCATGGATCTGCGCGATCGAGTTGTCGAGAAAGAATCGATCGAATGGCGCCAGCTCGGCTCGTCGGGCGGTGAGTCGCGTGATCAGCGAGTCGGCGCTCGCGTACTGGTGCATCGTGAGGTACGCGTCGACCGTCCACAATACCGGCTGCGCATAGGTCGAGTCGAGCGCGGCCGACCGCAGATAATGCGCGATCGCCTCGCGTTTCTGGCCACGGGTCTGGAAATCGAGCCCTTGCTCGAACTCCTGGTACGCTTCGTAGGTCGGCGGCGACGTCGCGCGCTGAATCTCCTCGCTGAGGCGCGGATTGTACAACAGGGCCAACGCCCCGGTGACGTGCTCCCGCAGCCGATCGACCGCGACGAGTGGCGCCCGAACGGGTCCGCTCACGGGATCGACGCTCCGCAGCAGCCGCCCCACGCGCGCGTCCGAGATCTGCGCCTGAAATCGGAGCGAATCGCCATCGCGATAGAAGCTGCCCCAGACGATCGTCCCGGCGCCGGTCTGTTCCGCCAGCGCTCGTACCGCCGCGGGCCCGGCTCCGACGGGCCTTCTCGTGGCCAGCATGGCGGTTCGCGCATCGACGACGTCGACGAGCCCGGTCTCCGCGAGGCGCTGCGTCACCCAATCGGCCGCCATCAGCCCGACCGGGTTGAATGCCGAGTCGCCCGTGTTGTTGTCGAACGGCGCCACCAGCACGCGCGTCGGCACCAACGTCGGCCCGCGCATGGCTCGCCACTCGGTGATGGCGTGCACCCCTACGGCGACGATGACCAGGCACGCCACGAAGGCGATGATGATGCCACGTCGCTTGGGTAGCTCGGATTTTGGTGCGGTCGCCTGCGGCACACTCGGTCGCCGAATGGCGGCTGGCGTGCGGCGCTTCTGCGGCGCGATCGGAATCGCCTGCTCCGGCGAGTCCCGGAGCTTCGTCGCATACGCCGTCACCGAGGCATCCGGCGCGGCGTCGAGCTCCTGCCGGACTAACGTCTCGTACACGCGGGCGTGCTGCAGCGCACCCGCGCGATCCCCGGAGGCGGCCAGCGCGTGCATGAGCTCGAGCGCCACGCCCGCGTCGAGCGGATCGGCTGACGCGAGCCGTCGACACCAGCCGGCTTCCGCGCGCGGATCCCCGCGATCACGTGCGTCAACGGCCAGCGTCCGCAGCGCCTTACGATATCGCTCGGCGAGATGCGACCGCTGTCCCTCGACCCAGCGCTCGAACTCCGGCGCGTCGCTCACGTAGAACCCGTCGAGAAACGGCCCCCGATAGATCGCGACCGCGCGCTCGTGCTCCTTCCGCTCGAGCGCCTGCTCGAACTCCGTCAAGTCGCTGGTGATCGCCTCGGGGTTGAGCCGAAGCTCGGTCGTACCGAGCACGAGATCGTCGCGCCCGAGATCGCGCCGCAGCGAGTACACGGTCTGCGCCAGCACACGCCGGGCTTTCTCGTCATCACTGTCCGGCCACAGCTGGTTTATCAACTTCGCGCGTGCGACGCCGCGGTCACCGGCGGCAGCGAGGATGGCGAGCACGGCCAGCGGGCGCCGCTGCCCGGCGGCGCCGCCGTCGCGGTCGATGGAGAGACCGCCGAACGTCCGGACCCGGAGCATGGTCAGGGAACGAGGAGAATCTTGCCGGCCGTACGGCGCGACTCGAGCGCGCGTTGCGCGTCCCCGGCGTCCTTCAGCGGGTATTCATGCGCAATCCGCACCTTGAGCTCGCCGGCTTTGATCCACGCGAACAGATCGCTCGCGCGTCCCAGCATCTCTTGGCGCGTCGCGGTGTAACTGCCGAGCGTCGGGCGCGTGAGATACAACGAGCCCTTGCGATTCAAGATCTGCGGATCGAACGCTGGAACCGCGCCGCTCGACGCGCCGAACAGCACCATGTATCCGCGCGGTCGGAGACAGTCGAGGCTCGCGTCAAACGTGGCCTTCCCGACCGAGTCATACACGACATCGACACCCTGGCCGCCGGTCAACCGCGCGACCTCGGCCACCACGTTCTGCGTCGAGTACTCGATCGTCTCGTCCGCGCCGTCGGCACGGGCGATCTCGGCCTTGGCCGCTGTGCCCACGCTCCCGATCACCCGCGCTCCGCGCTTCTTCGCGATCTGTACCAGGAGACCACCGGTCCCGCCGGCGGCCGCGTGCACGAGACACGTCATTCCGGGTGCGAGCGGATAGGTCGACGTCGCCAGGTAGTGGGCTGTCATGCCCTGCAGCATGACCGCCGCGGCGACATCCGTGGCGACGCCATCGGGAATCGTCACCAGCTTTGCGGCAGGGACGGCTTGCAGCTCCGCATACGCCCCAAGCGGTCCCTCATACGCAACGCGGTCACCGACGGCAAACCCAGCCACGCCCTCGCCGAGAGCTACGATAGTTCCAGCGCCCTCGGTGCCTGGGATAAAGGGCATGGGCACCGCATACATCCCGGTGCGTCGGTATACGTCAATGAAATTGACGCCTATGCCCGCGAGCCGGACGAGCGCTTCGCCGGGGCGAAGTTGGGGGTCGGTTACGGTTTCGTAGCGGAGGACCTCTGGTCCTCCGTTTTCGTGTACACGGATGGCCTTCATGGGTTGACAAGTTATAACGCCGCCGCGTAGTCTCCGACATGCGTCGCCAAACCGTCACGTTCTGTTGTGCCACCGCCAATTCGCGGCCAGGGCGACACACGTGACGGACTGACAGCATAATTGTCGCGTTTCCCCGGCCGCTCCGATTACCGAGCGGCCCTTTTTTTTCCCCGAGGAACTATGTCGACCGCTACCACCACTGTGGATCAGGAGATCGAGAAGAAGGGGTATGCCCAGCCCGAGGTGTTGGTCAGCACGAATTGGCTGGCCGAGCATCTCCATGACCCGAATATCCGCATCCTGGAGAGCGATGAGGACGTCCTGCTCTACGACACCGGCCACATACCCGGCGCGCAAAAGGTCGACTGGCACACCGACCTGAACGATCCGGTCATCCGCGACTACATCACGCCCGCCGCGTTCCAAGCGTTGCTGCGCCGCCTCGGGATCGATGAGTCGACGCCGGTCATCTACTACGGCGACAAGAACAACTGGTGGGCGACGTACGCCTTCTGGGTGTTCAAGCTCTTCGGCTTCGAGAACGTGCGCGTCCTCGATGGCGGACGCGCGAAGTGGGAGGCGGAGAAGCGGGAGTGGGTCACCGATCGGCCGACGTTCGAGCCGTCGACCTACACGGCTCCTCCGCGCTCGGACTCGCAGATTCGTGCATTCATCGAGGATGTGAAGAAGCACCTGGCCGCGAAGGGCAAACTCGTCGACGTGCGTTCGCCGCAGGAGTACACCGGCGAGAAGCTCCACATGCCCGATTACCCCCAGGAGGGCGCGCTCCGTGGCGGCCATATCCCGACCGCGAAGAGCGTTCCGTGGGCGCGAGCCGCGAACTCTGACGGCACGTTCAAGTCCGCCGAGGATCTCCGCGCCATCTACGAGAAGGAGCAGGGGCTTAACAAAGGCGACGACGTCATCGCCTACTGCCGCATCGGCGAGCGGTCGTCGCACACGTGGTTTGTGCTGACGTACCTCCTCGGATATCCCAACGTCCGGAACTATGACGGCAGCTGGACCGAGTGGGGGAACGCCGTCCGCGTGCCGATCGAACAAGGTTCGGGCAAATGATACGCTGACGTAGCAAACGCAACGGCGCGCGTGGCCCGATGCCGCGCGCGTCCGGGGGAGGATGTTAACTTGCGCCCCCGATGACACTTAGGGCAGCTCTAGCGCTGACTATCGCCGCGCGGATCGGCGCGCAGGAACCAGCCCGCGCGCTGTCGCTGTCCGATGCCGTGGGTACCGCGCTCGGCCAGAGCGAGACGATGACGATCGCGCGCGCGGGTCTTACTCGCGCCCGCGGGCAGGTCCTGCAGGCGCGCGCGCCGTTCCTCCCGCAACTCTTCGGAACGTTGAGCTATACCCGCACGATCAAGTCGCAGTACGCTGCCCTGACGTCCATCCCGAAGAATCAATTCGAGCTCTGCACGATCCAGCTCGACTCCACGGCGACCGGGGCACAGCGGCAAGCCGCGCTGGCGGCAGCCCAAAGCTGCCCGTCCCAGTTCTCCGGCAACATCTTCTCGAGCGTCGGCATTGGCGCGCTGAACGCCTACAACCTTGGCCTCTCGTTCTCCCAGACCCTATTCGATGGCCAATTCCTCGCGGCGCACGCCGCCACGGCCCCGCGCCAGGCGGCGGAGATCGAGCTCGACGCCCAGCGCGCGCAGGTCATGTTCGACGTCGCGCAGGCATACTATGATGCCGCACTCGCCGACGAGCTGGTGACGATCGCGGATTCGACCATGGCGATGGACGAGCGCACGCTGGCCCAGGCGCAGCTGGCCCGACGGGTGGGCAACCAGTCGGAGTTCGACCTCCTTGAGACGCAGGTGACGCGCGACAATCAGATTCCGGTGCTGGTTCAGGTGAAGGCCGAGCGCGATCAACGATACTTGCGGCTCAAGCAGCTGATCGGGCTGCCGCTCGACGCGCCGTTGGCCCTGACGACCGGCGTCGAGGACGGGACCGACCTGCCGGGCGGCATGCGACTCGCCTCGCTCAACGACAGCACGCCCGCCATGGTCGGCGATACCGCGGTCGACCACCGTTCGAGTGTGCGCGAGCAGCACGAGGCGATCGTCGAGACAGAGGCGCTCGTGTCGTCGAGTCGCGGCGAGTACCTCCCTTCGCTCTCCTTGACCTCGAGCTATCAGCGGGTCGCCTTTCCCACGGGCGGGCTTCCCGCCTGGAATAGTTTCTTGAACAATTGGACTATCGGCGTCACGGCGTCCGTGCCGATCTTCAATGGGTTTAAAACGCACGGGGATGTATTGATCGCCGAGGCCAACCTCGAGACCGAGAAGGCGCGGTACAATCAAGCGCGCGACGCGGCGGCGCTCGACGCGCGGAGCACCATTGCGGAGCTGCGCGCGGCCGAGGCCAGCTGGCGCGCGGTGTCCACCTCGTGGCAGCAGGCGGTGCACGCGTACGAGATCGCGGAGCTCCGCTATCGCGAAGGCCTTTCGTCGCTGGTCGAGTTGAACGGGGCGCGGATCGCGCGCCAGCAATCGTTCTCGAATCGCGCCCAAGCCGCCCGCAACGTCCAGGTCGCCCGCATGCGCGCCGCGCTGATCCGCGACCTCCCACTAGGGCCGCGATGAAATATTCCCCGTCGGTGCCCCTTTTGGTGCCGCTGCTGATCGTGACGGCCTGCGGTCGCCACGACCCGAGCGATACACGCGCGCAGCGCGTGATCGAGCTCGGTGTCGAAGATATCGCCTTAGTCGCAACTGATATCGTCCGAAGCGGCCCCGCGATCTCCGGCACGCTCGCCCCAATTCGCAACGCACAACTCCGCGCCGAAGTTGGTGGGTCGGTGCTCGAGACGCTCGCCGAACAAGGCCAACACGTAGCGGCAAATCAGGTCCTCGCGCGTATCGACGCGGCCACGATCCGCGACGCCTATCTCTCGGCCAAGTCGGCCGTCTCAACGGCGCAACTCGCCGCTGATTACGCCGACCGGCAGGTCAAGCGCTTCGACACCCTCTTGGCCGCTGGCGCAATCGCGGAGCGAGATCACGAGGGCGCTGTCGAGCAAGATGCCCAAGCACGGTCCCAGCTCGCCAACGCAAAGTCCGGCCTCGTCCAAGCCGAAAAGGCACTTGCCAATACCGAGATTCGCGCACCGTTCACGGGTGTCGTGAGCGAGCGTGACGTCAGCGCGGGCGATGTCATTGGGCCCGGCAGTCCAATGTTCGGCGTCGTCGATCCGAGTCGCCTGCAATTCGAAGCGACGGTACCAGCCACACAGATCGCGTCAGTTCACATAGGCGATGCCGTATCGTTCGCGCTGAATGGCTATGGCGGTCGCACGTTCAGTGGTTCGATCGTGAGAATTAATCCGGTCGCCGATCCGGCCACGCGTCAGGTCCAGGTTTTTACCGAGATCAAAAATCCAGACAACAGCATTGTCGGTGGCCTCTTTGCCACCGGCCGCATCGTCACGCAATCCTCGCGTGGCCTGGTTGCGCCGATCACGGCGATCGATACCCGGTTTCTCAAACCGAGCGTGCTCCGACTGAGAGATGGCAAGATCGAGCGAGTCGATGTCGCACTCGGGCTCCGCGACGAGGTGGCCGAGCGAGTCGAGATCACCGCCGGTGTCGCGGCCGGAGACACGCTGCTGCTCGGCCAAGCACAGGGCCTGACCCCTGGCACGCCGGTGCGCGTGACCCGGATGGCGGCCGAGCGGTAGCTGGAGCGCTCGCCCATGTTCATTTCCGACTTCGCGATCGAGCGTCCCATCCTGACGACGGTGACGATGATCGCGCTCGTCGTGTTCGGCGTCTTCGCGCTGGTCAAAACGGATATCGACGAATACCCGGACGTCGCCTCGCCGGTGATCTCGGTCTTCGTCCCCTATCCGGGCGCGACGCCGCGCCAGGTCGAGCGCGAAGTGATCGACCGGCTGGAGGAGCAGTTCAGCGCGATCAGCGGTCTCGATCACCTCGAGTCGACGGGTGTCGACGGGTTCGCCGAGGTCACGGTCATCTTCCAATTCGGCAAGAGCGTCGATCAAGCCGCACAGGACGTGCGCGATGCGATCGCCGAGGTGCGCGACCAGCTCCCGTCGGAGGTCCGCGAGCCGATCATCCGGAAGTACGATCCCTCGGCGCTCCCGATCGTATCGCTCGCCGTGACGTCCGAGAGCATGAGTCCGGCGGAGCTCACGATACTCGCCGATCCCGGCATCACCAAGGAGCTGCGCGGGATTCCGGGCGTAGCGCAGGTCAGTGTAGAAGGTGGCGACCAGCGGACGATCGCCGTCAATCTGCGGCCGCGCGACCTCGAGGCCGCGAATGTCAGCGTCGGCGAGGTCGTGTACGCGCTCAACACCCAGAATCTGGCGGCGCCGGTCGGCAGCGTGACCGGCGCCCTGACCGAGCGGACGATCCGGCTCAATGGTCGCTTGGAGTCGCCCGACGACTTCACACAACTCGTGGTCGCCCAGCGCGGTCCGCCGCCTCGCTTGGTTCGCCTCGGCCAGATCGCTGACGTCAAGGACACCGTCGTCGAAGCCCGCTCGCTCGCGCTCTACAACGGTCGTCCTGGCATCGGGATCGATATCACGAAGGCGAAAGGGACCTCGACGACCCGCGTAGCCGACGCGATCAAGGCGAAGCTACCGGACATCCGCCGGACGCTCCCGCCCGGCGTGGAGTTGACGCTGGTGCAGGACGCTGGCGTGCGCGTCTCACAGTCCGTCACGAACGTCGAGGAGATGCTGGTCGAGGGAGCCGTACTCACGGTCCTCGTCGTCTTTGTCTTTCTGAATTCCTGGCGCTCGAC
>Ga0210387_10000471_pt1 | contig 28707 bp, 21 predicted proteins | sample IncBWC7OmetaG_FD_160108 | JGI IMG/M metagenome (GOLD analysis project Ga0210387, IMG submission 160108) | Forest soil microbial communities from Barre Woods Harvard Forest LTER site, Petersham, Massachusetts, United States - Inc-BW-C-7-O ...
CCATGCATTGGAATGCGCCACGGGGCAGCGCACCCGCAAATCGCTGTAGACCTCGTACGGGCTGTCGAAAGTTTCCGGAGTCAAGGGATTGAAATCTTCTGCGTTCATGAGGCGATGTCCCTTAGTGCTGATGGCGCGGACGAAGTAGCAACTCGTCGCCGTCAATCGATATCTGGGTCGTGAATCCGGCCAGTTGAGTGCTGGAAGAAATGAATGCCGCGACGTCCGCAAATCGCGAATCGTTCGAAAACAGCACACTCGGTACGCTGTCATCGCCGATCCATGCGGGTATGAAGCGCACCTGCCACTCCTCGCCGCCATTGCGTACCAACTTCGCGATCCCCGTCATGCGCGTAACGGCGGGAAGCATGTACGTGCTGTCGAGCGTCCACTGCGGATTCAAACTGACGAGGTGCTTGAACGAAGCGCTGCGCACGATCGCTGGGTTCCAAATATGCGGCTGCTCGATGGCAAAATTGCCGAGACTGTAAAAAATTGGACGGCCGCGATAGAACTCGACGCCCTTCAGTAGGTGCGGATGATGGCCCAGGATCGCATCGGCGCCGGCATCTATGGCGCGATGCGCAATCTCAATCTGATAGTCCGCAATGCTGGTCGGCACCATATGGATGCCCCAATGCACCGATAGCAGCACTATATGAGCGCGTTCACGCGCGGCGCGAATGCCTTCGAGAAGCGCTTCGAGATCATCACGATCGGCGAACGTCCTGATCCTCGCGGCGGTGCCGGGCTGATCGGGCTCAATTTGCTCGTAAGCGGTGTGTGCGCGCAGCGGCGCGCACCCCGCTCTCTCAGTTTCGGCCGCGTATCCTTCCGGCAAAATGGAACTCGCGGCAAACACCGCGACTTTGGATCCCGCGGCGTCGATCAGTGCAGGCCGGCGCGCGGCCTCGAGATCCTTCCCAGCGCCGCAGACGGCAAGTCCAGCGTCAGCGGCGTACTTCAACGTATCGGCAAACGCGTCGTATCCATAGTCAAGACAATGGTTCCCGGCAAACGAAACCACATCGATCCCCGCGGTTTTGGCCGCCGACGCCATGGCAGGCGGAGCGCGCATCGCGAGTTTGGCGTTGGGCACCGGCGCGCCGCGCTCAGAAATCGTCGTTTCGAGCTGCGCAAAACACAGGTCGGCCTGCTGCAATATTTCTGCACAGCCCGCAAACATCGACGGGCAGTCCGGCCTCTTCACGCCCACATCGCCGCACGCCATGAGAGTGGTCATGGCGTCGCGACGTGCGGTACGCGGCCGGCGCTCAAAAGGCGACGGATGAAACTCACGAGCACTGCGGCAATCAATAGAATGCCTGCGATCAGCATGGTCGGGCCGGTGAACCCGCCGGTCTGTTCGCGCACGTAGCCGACCAAGTGAGGAATAACCAAGCCGCCGGAACTTCCGGCGACGTTGATGGCGACCGCCGCGACCGCGAATGTGGCCGGCTTCAAAGCAGAAGTGGGCAGCGCCCAAAACGCACCTTGTGCCGCGCCAAGGCCCAGTCCGGCCAAGAACAGCATCATCAATCCCGCAATTCCAGGGCCCAATAACAAGGCGCACAGCATGGAGAGCGCGGAGAGAATCGCCGGCACACTGATATGAAAATAACGCTCACCGGTCTTGTCTGAATGTTTTGAATTGAAGTAGGTGCCGATCATCGCGCCCAACCATGGGAGTGCGTTCACGAAACCGATTTGTAGAGGAGTCAGCCCCGACATCTGTCGAATCATCTGCGGCAGCCAAAACATGATTCCGTAAGCCCCCGAGAGCAGACAAAACCACAGCAGGGCCGAGGCCCAGATCATGGGTTCACGCAAGATTCGCCAATCGTTGCGCTGCCCTGGGCGTTCGCGATTGGCGGCATTGCGCTGCAGCCAGCCCTGCTCTTCCGCGCTGATCCAACTGGCCTGTTCCGGTCTGTCAGGGAAATAAAACCACGCTGCTATGCCTAAGGCCATGGCCGGCAGTGCTTCTGCGATCAGCATCCAACGCCAACTCGGCAACCCCAGCGGAGCCGGCATGCTCATGAGCCATCCCGAGAGCGGGCTGCCGATCACGAGTGACAGCGGGATGGCGAGCATCGGCAGTGCAAAGGTCGTCGCGCGCTCGCGCTCCGTGGCGAACTGACTCAAATAAAGAACTATGCCGGGGGCCAGTCCGCCTTCCGCGAAACCCAGCAGCACACGCAAGACATAAAACTCCGGCGGCGAGCGGACGAAGGCAATCCCCGCGGCACAGCAAGCCCACGCGACCGCGCAAAGCGCCATCCAGCGCCGCATGCCGATGCGCTGCAACAACAAGACGCTCGGAAACTGGCCGGTAAGAAAACCGAGAAAGAGGATTCCGGCGCCAAAACCATACTGAGTCGGCGTAAAGCCCAGATCCTTGTTCATTTGCAGCGCCGCGAAGCTGATGTTCACCCGATCCAGCGAGCTTAGAAGCATGAACAGAATGGTGGGCAGCGCCAGGCGCGCCAGCACCTTGGCTCCTATTCGGCGCTGCAATTCTTTTGCTTCTGTCATGTTGAGGCCTCGGGTGGTCGCGTATAAGCTCAACATGTAAGCGATTGCATTTCAAGCCCAACTTACACAATCGCGCGGGGGTTTAAAGCCGATGAACGCTGAAAACGGCCGCTCGCTGAGTGCGCGAGTGGCAAATCACGTGGCGCACTGCCGCTTCGAGAGTTTGCCGCGCGCCACCGTCGCCGCTGCCAAGCGCGCAATCTTGGACGGGGTGGGTGTGATGTTTGCGGCGAGCGGTGTCAGCGAGGATATCGTGCCGTTCGTCGAGCTTGCGCGCTCCCTGGGCGGAGTCCCGCAGGCCACGATCATTGGATTTAAAGAACGGGTCAGCGCCCCGATGGCCGCACTCGCGAATGGTGCCATGGCGCACGCACTCGACTTCGAGGATGCCTTTGATCCGGCGCCCTGCCATCCGAATGCATCGCTCTTGCCGGCGCTTTTAAGCGCGGCGGAATCTCGCTCACCCATCAGCGGCCGCGAGTTCATCGTTGCGGTGGCGACCGGCTGCGACTTGGTCTGCCGGATGGCGTTGTCCTTACGCCAGCCTCTGGAATCGGGAGGCTGGTATCCGCCGCCTATTTTGGGCGCCTTTGGCGCCACCGCCGCGGTATCGCGTGCCTTGCACTTGAGTCCCACGCAAATCGCCGACGCATTCTCGTTACTGCTTTGTCAAAATACCTGCCCCGGTGAAATCAAGCACAGCCCGGAAACGGTGATTCGCGCGATTCGCGAAGCCTTTCCCGCGCACGCGGCGGTATTGTCGTCGCTGTTGGCTGAGCGCGGCGTGCGAGGATTTACTCATCCACTGGAGGGCCAAAACGGCTTTTTTGCTCTATATGCATCGGGCCGCTACGAGCCTTCCGACATTACCGACGGGTTGGGCGAGCGTTTTTGGATCGAGCACTTAAGCTTCAAAAAATGGCCCTGCTGCCGCGGCACGCACGCCTACATCGAGGCGGCTCAGACGCTACGGCGAGCGCATGGTTTTGCCGCGGCCGACATCGCTGAGTTGCGGATCTTCGGGGGCGAACTGCAGCGCATGCTATGCGAACCCGAGACCCAGAAGCGGCGGCCACAGACCATCATCGATGCCAAGTTCAGCCTGCCATTTACGCTTGCGGCGGCATTGCGCCACGAAGAAGTGACGCTCGACAGCTTTACGGCGGAGAGACTGCAGGAACCATTGCTGCTATCGCTCGCCGCCAAAGCCCGTTTCGAGTTTCGCCAGGCAATAGCCCAACCCGCTGCGGGCGAGATCTGCATTACGCTGAACGACGGCAGAATACTGCGTCAAACCATTCTCCACGCACTCGGCGATCCCACGCGCCCTCTGAACGACTCATTGCTGCACGCTAAATTTGTCGATTGCACCATGCATGCGGTCCTGCCGCTGAGTCGCCACGGGGCGGATGCGCTGGCGAATAGATTCATGAATTTGGAGCAGGAGCCGGACGTCGGGGCGTTGCTGAGCTGAAGCATCATTGAGTGTTCGCTGCCCCGGCCCAGTCGTACAAATCCATCGGCGCGCTCTTCGGCACGCTTGCTGCGAAATTCCGCGCATCGTTCACGTCGCCGCGCCCGCGGTAGCGCGCTTGCACGGGGTAGGCGAACACCGGGCGGGTACGCGAGACTCCGCCTTGGAGCGACGCCGTTGCCGTCACGAAGTCAGGCGCTCGCCCCAGCTCCACCCAGCTCACGAGCGCCCCAAGCAGATCTTCCTCGTATGGCACGTATCCGCCTGCGCAATGATAGACGCCGGGTATGAGGAACATCCGCGCAAAGCTGCGTGCCGCCTCGACGCCGCCTGCATCCCGGCTCAGACGATGGTAGTAGTCGGGCAAGCCGTAGGCGCCAGCCGCCGGATCGGCGAAGCCTTGCCAAAGAATGAGTTTGCCGCCCTGCTCGCGGAAACCGCGAAGATCCGTGCTGCGGGCATCGTACAAGGCACCGCGACGGCTAAGTTCGGCAAATGTTGCCGCATCGAATCGCCACGCCTGCACCGATGCGGCGGAGCCAGGCGTGCGCTGGAAGATCATGTTCTGTACGGCATCGTCGAACATCGCGGCGCCCATGATGGGCAGAGCGTATCGCTCCACCCAGCTCAATTCGGAACCGTATGGCTCACCGCCGTAGAACAAATGCCGGCCGTTCTCATCGGCCGGACCTGCGTAGAGTTTCCTCGCGACCTCGGCCTGAGAGGCGGTCAGGCACTGCGGAGGTGATTGTCTGTCGCGGCAGATCAATGTTGCCGGATCAAAATGACATAGCCGTGGGTCATCGAGTTGACCGTCCTTCACCCCATCAAGCGCATCGCAGGCATTCATCACCGCGGCGTGCAGGACCGTCACCGCGGCTTCGTCCAACACCAATGAGCCCTGGGCATCACGTCCCCAGCGAGCTTCCCAAATGAATCTCTCCATCGCCTCTGCGATTGCGAATGCCGGCGAACCCGCAATGACGCCGTTGAAGTCAGCGGGATAGCGCTGAGTCTCCATCATTGCCTCGCGTCCGCCGTCGGAACACCCCTGGAAATACGAGAAGTCCGGTGAATGTCCGTAGTAAACAGCCATGATGGCCTTGGCAGCGATGGAGAAGACATGAGCCGCTCGAAACGCGAAGTCCTCGCGTATCGACTGACCGCCGAGCGCCCACACACCGTCTCCGCCGGTGTGGCCGGAATTCTCAAAACCTACGGCGAAATCACCATGGTATGCAGCTTGAATATCGCAGCGGGGAGCCAGCCCGCTCATGATGATTCCGCAGTTGCCGCCGCACCCGCCTTGCAGATACCGCCCAGTCCATCGCGTCGTGGGCAACCGCAGCTCGAACTGAATGGTCGGCGCGACGTAACCTTTCACCAGACAGAACTCGGCTCGCTCCGCCGTAGCCGCTTCGGTGGCCGCGGATTGCACACGCGTCGGCGCCTCGGCCACGGTCGAGAAGTCGTGCTGCACGAGTTTGGCGCAATCAAGTATTGGCATTACCGCAGTGCGTTGCGGGATCGGCACCATTTGCACCGACTCACCCAAGGAGCAGAGCGGCGCAAGACAAATGATCAGCGCCGCGCAATATGCCGTGCGATTCATGAACGTTCCTCGAAATTTGCGCGCGCCCGCGCGAGTTCCAGCAATTGTTCGCGGCCATCGGGGAGTATCCAGCGATCCGCAATCAATCGCTCGATGTCGGCCTGCACCCGCGCCAGAAACGCTGCCTTGTCCCCGTACAGCGCCTGCGAAACAGCCGCCGGAAACGGCTCGGCGTAGCCGAACAACACACAGGCGTCGGTCGAACCCACGCCATATTTTGCGGTTGGCACTGACACTTGCGGCAGACGCACGCCGCCCTGCGCATTGCCTTTGTCGTCAAGAAGCGTGGCTCCCTCGGCATTGGTTTCAATGAAAACCGAGGAAGGCGGCGCCCGCCTAAGATCAAGCCACTGATACATGTTTGAGAACATCGCGGCTTGGACCAGGTAAAGCGGATAGTCGTTGGGGAGCGATCCGGGCGGAAATCCTTGCCGGCAATCCGCCGCGGAAAAGTGCGGCTGCCCAGGGGCGGAAGGTAGTTTTATCGCCGCCGGCGGCTTGGCTGCGTCCGCAGGGGGCGGCACCGCGACGTGCGCAGCGCCGGCGAATTCGTAGTGACGGTAGCGCGCGTCGTCCGGCCGCCGATTCTTTAGTCCACCGAAACCATTGTAGTCGCTCTGCGTATTGAGCCGCATCACAGGCACATTGAGCGGCCGCACGTATTGCGCGTCCGCCATCGGTAGATAGGCGTCGAAAATATTGCGTCCGTCAGGCAGCTTGGCTTCCTGGTGATGGTAGTTGGCGAACGTCGCGGTCGCGACGCCGGTATATGAATAGCCCGTCAAGAGCAGATGGCGGATACGGTAGCCCCGCAGCGGGCTTCCGGCTCCCTCGCCCTTTATCGCTGCGCCGGTTTTGGCGAGCATGCCCCAGAGCTGCGTGGCGTCTTCAAAATCGAGCGAGCCGTAGCGCGCGGAATCGACTGTCTTGAGGCCCGCGATCGTCAGCGGATGCTGCACGCCTACATAGATATCCCCGTGGGAACCGAAGAAACCATGCAGCGAGTTCCACATCAAGCTGCCGCCGCCGCCGGTGGGATGCAAGCACTCCGCTACGACCTTGCCGCTGAAGCGCTGCTTGCTGCGGGGCCGGTAAACAATCAACCGGGTGGTGAAGGGTCGAGCTGCCTTCAATATCTCGCGTGAGAATTCCCTGGCGCCAAGATCCTTGAAGTTGTCGCGTGATGCCACGTCCGCGGCATCAGCCATCGAAACAGGCCGGTATACGTTGGCGCTGCCTGAGAGAAAATACTCTTCGGCGACATAGTCGATGCCGCTGACGTCCCAGACCATCAACCCACGTGCCGGCGTATCGGGCAACGGACCAATAAGTTGCGCGTTGCGCGCGTTTGCGCCGGCGAGCAACGCCGGCCACTGCAGGGCCGCGCTGCCCAAGGCGCCAGCCGTTAAAATCTCGCGGCGCGACCATAGCGCAGCGCAGCGCGTCGAACTTGCTCTCGATACCAGCGACATCATTCCCCCAGCGTGTGTTCCGATGTTGCGATGCGGGCTGAAGATCTCCGCACAATACACCAGTCGTTGACAATACCACCCAGATTAGCCCGACTCACGATTCATCTTGGTTGGCGGTTTTTGAACATTTAGTTTATGAAATAAACGAAACTTCGCACCTCTGTCTGCCGATTTCACATATGGCTAAGCCGCATTCTGCGCAAAATGGCGCCTGGGTCCAGGTCGTCGTTGGCAAGTAGCGCCAACCAAATATTCAAAATCTGGCTTTTGGAATATTAGTTGATACTACAAACTAATTGTTTACTTTGAGCAACTGTTTGGATATTCTCGCAGCTCTCAATGTAAGCGCATACAACAAAATGTCGACTCAGGGGGTTGTAGTGGTCACTAAAACTGTTGGCGAGCTTCTCAGCACGTCGAAAATTCTCCATTCCGCGCGCACCGTAGCCCTGCTGTCGGCAGCACTAGCCTCAATGATCTCCGGCGCAGCAATGGCGCAGACGGCCGCTGCGCCGGCGGCTGCGGTGGCCGACGCCGATACGCTGCAAGAGATCGTCGTCACCGGCACATTGATACGCGGCACCGCACCGGTCGGATCAAACCTGATCGCGGTGGATCAATCGCAACTGCAGGCGACGGGCGGCAATACGGTCATCGACATGCTGCGGGATGTACCTCAGGTTACGAACTTGGGTGTATCGGAAGGCCAACGCAGCGGCACCGGCGGCGCGACCAATATCACCCTGGGAAATTCCATCAACCTGCGTGGCTTGAGTCCCTTCGCCACACTTACTTTGCTCGACGGTCATCGCGTGCCCCCCGCCGGCACGAGCGGCAGCACGGTCGATCCGGATTCCTTTCCCTCCCTGATGCTTCAACGCGTCGACATCGTTGCCGACGGCGCCTCGGCTACTTACGGTTCCGACGCCATCGCGGGCGTAGCCAATTTGATTTTGCGGCGCGACGTGGAAGGCGTGGAAATGAGCGCTCGCGAGGGCTGGGCGGATGACTACAAGGAGCGCCGCCTCGGGGTGCTGGTCGGACACAACTGGGGCAGCGGCCAATTCAGCCTCGGATACGAAAACTCCTATCATTCCGATCTCAACGGCGTGAATCGGGATTTTTTCGAGTCGAATCAGAGCGGCAGCGGCGGCACCGACTATCGCAGCACCCAATGCAGCCCCGGCAACATTGTGGCGGGCGGCACAAGTTATGCAATTCCGCCAGGCGGCGTAACTCCGGCCAACGCGGGCGCCTTGCTGCCGAACACCACCAATCGCTGCGATGTGGCCAAGTTTCAAGACATTCTGCCCGAAGTTGAACACAACAATGTCGCGTTGACCTTCGATCAAAAGATCGGCGACTCGGTCAGCATTTACGGCGATGCGACCTACGCGCGCCGCACTTTTACATCTGCCGTGCAGCAGGTGACCGGCCCGGTTGAAGTGCCCACCACCAACGCCTTCTTCGTGTCACCCCCGGGGGCGCTGCTCTCACCGTGTTCGCCTGCGCCGGGCGCGCCGAATTGCGAACAGGTCAATTACTTCTTCGGCAACGACCTCGGCAACAATGCCTATAGCATCGGGCACTCTGAAAACTACCAGGGCACTCTCGGCATCGATATCAAACTGGCTCATGAATGGCACTTGGGATTCGACGGCACCGCGGGAAAGGATCATGACCGAGATCAACAGAATGAAGAACTCAACAACGGCAACCTGGCGGCGGCCCTCGCGAGCAACAACCCGGCGACGGCGTTAAACGTATTCGGCGGAACCAATTCCCAATCCGTGCTCAACAGCGTCTTTGCCAGCCGTTTCTATGCACCCGGCGACACCGGCGAGCAGGTTTTTGAGGGCAAGCTCGACGGCCCGCTGTTCCATATGCCGGGCGGCGATGTACGAGCGGCGATCGGCGGACAATGGCGCCACGACGAATTGCTCTACGGCATCAATTCCGGCGTCCCCGGCGGCGCGGATTTGGTGATTCGCCAGCAATTGGATCGTCATTCGGTGTCAGGCTATGCGGAAGTCCTGCTGCCTTTCTTCGGTCCGGACAATGCCCTGCCCGGTCTGCAGCGTCTCGAACTCGACGTCGCGGGCCGCTACGAGAACTACAGCGATTTTGGCAGCACTTCGCATCCAAAGATTGGGTTGAACTGGTCTCCAATAGATGGCGTGACGGTGCACGCCAGCTACGGCACCTCGTTCCGCGCGCCGCTCTTGTCGGAATTGGTCGGGCCTCTCAAGGGCGTCTTCGTGCAGACCTATTCCGACCCTCAGTCACCCACCGGCACGTCGGTCGGGTATACCTTGGGCGGCGGGAATCTGCAGCTCAAGCCCGAAACGGCGAAGACTTACTCCTTTGGCGTGGACTATCAGCCCGTCAAGGAAGCGCATCTAAGCCTGAATTATTTCAACATCAACTATAAGAATCAGATTTCAAGCTATTTGAGCGACCTGACCATACTGCAGCAGACGGCGCAGCTGGGCTCGTTGATCAACCGCTGCCCCTCCGCCGAATGTACTTCGCTGATCAATCAATACGTAGTGCCCGGCCCCGTCTTCGGCCCCATCCTGGCGAACCCCAGCGTGTTCGTGAATGGCCTCGAATTGAATCTCGGTACGACTGTCACGCAGGGCGTCGATTTCCTCGGAAGCTACTCGATTCCAACGGATCATTCAGGAACCTGGACCGTCGGACTCACCGGTACCTACACTTTCAAGTACGACGTCGCGTTCACGCCCGGCGGCGCCAGTTTCGAGGAGCTCAACAACATCGGCTTCCCGCTGCGATTGCGCATGCGCGGCAGCGTTGGCTGGGGCATGGGTCCGGTTTCCGCACTGGCATTCGTCAATTATGAGAATGGCTACACCAATAACGAAACCACGCCGAGCCAGTCGGTCAGCAGCTACACCACGGTCGATCTGAACGTGGTTTACGACTTGGGCAAGAGCTTTCCGGCGGTTTGGAGCAAGGACTTAAGCCTCACGGTGCACGTCGACAATCTGTTCGATAAAGATCCTCCCTACGTGAACATTCCGATCAGCCCGAATGGCGGCGGTGGATTTGACCCGAATGTGGCGAGCGCCATCGGCCGCTTGGTATCCGTGCAAATCGCTAAAAAATTCTAGGGCGGCTCGACCCAGCGCGCGGCACTCGCCGCGCGCCTGCCGCGAGGTAATTTGTTGACTGCGGCCAGTTCGTGGCAATCTATGGCGATAAAGAGCCGTTCTGTCAGCCAAGGGAATTCATGAAGCGCGCTAAGAGTCGTCGTGCAGGGGGCGGGCGCGCCAAGACCCGCGCCAAAATAGTCAAGGCGCCATCGCAACCCCTGAGCGTCGGGTTGCTGCCAAACCTTTTGGGCTACAACGTTCGCCGCGCTGAAATTGCCTTGTGGAGGGATTTCAGCAGAACGGTGGGCGAAGGCGAGGTGCGGCCCGCCTTGTTCAGTCTATTGATTCTGGTTGAAGCCAATCCCGGCGTTGCGCAGATCGACATTGCGAATCAGCTGGACATCGACAAGGCAACGGTCGTGGGCCTGGTGCAGGGATTGCAGCGCCGCCAGTGCGTGCTGTGCCGGCAGTCGGCGATCGATCGGCGCCGCCAAGGCATTTATCTCACGCCCAAAGGACAGGCGGAACTCAACAAACTTCGCCAGGAGATGCTCGAGCACGAGACGCGCTTTACGCGCCTGTTTTCGGCGGAGGAACTCGCTCAGCTATTTACTCTACTGCGGCGCATTCATCCCTAGGTGCCAGGGAGGGTGAGAAGAGTCAAGGCACGAAGAAAGACAGCAGTGCCTTGACTCTTCTCACCCTCCCTGGCGAGAGCCCGTGCCGATCCATATCACATGCCCGCGACCGCTCAAATTCATAGTCGCGAGATACCTTTCTCCCAGAATTCGCGCGCCTCGCGATCATAGTCGTCGACGACGCGGCTATTGCTGTTGAACCCCATATTCGCGCGAGATTGCAAGGCATAAGCCGGCCAGTGAGGCAGCTTGGGGTTGTTCGGATTCCCGCTATGCGCAAATGCGACCCAAGCGGCGCTCATTTGATCCGCAACCTTCTGGGAATCCTCGGCATTGCCAATCGCCGGTGAGGACTTGGGATTATCGAACACCAGGGAAACGTCGGTACCGTGCGGGCAGCGCAGATCGGCATTGATCTCCCACTCCAGAACATAGACGTACGCTGCGGCGCGCCTTTGTTTGACCTTCAGCTCAGCCACCCGGTTTGCCGCCTGGCGCATCCAATAGTCCGTGACGGCGTCGGCCAATAAGTACGAGAGCGAATCAGCCGGGTGAAGTTTCTTGTAGAGACGCAGTGCATCCTCCGCGCGTTGGCCTGCTATCGGCCGTAAGCGATCAATCACCTCGGCCTCCGAGAATTGACCCCATTGCGGGAACGGCCCCGCAAAAAGCACCGCTTCGTCCTTGGTCGAACCCACGAGGAATGGCACGTCGGCTGATTCCGGCGCGGCTGCCGAATCGAAAGGATCATGGTGTATCACTGAGCCGTCGACCAGAGGAATCAATCCCATCGGACCGAATCCGAGCACCCGCGGCACGACTTTCACTTCCGCCGCATCGGCGGCGGCCGCAAGTTTCAGGGCATCCATCGATTGCAGCTCGCCGATCTGCTTAGGGGAGAGATTTAGATCGCTGAGCAACTGTCGTGCAATCGCGGTCCCGCGGGCCTTGTCCGCAATCTGCAGGCACGGACCACTCTGCATGATTGCCTTATGAAAGAGGCCTTTCGCGGCCGGCATGGCGCAAACGACGCTGACCTTGCCGGCGCCTCCGGATTCGCCAAAGATCGTGACGTTCGCAGGATTTCCCCCGAAGGCCGCGATGTTGTCGCGAACCCAGCGAAGCGCCTCAATCACGTCCAGCATGCCGGCGTTACCGGATTCTCTAAATGCCTCGCCCGCCAGCTCGCCCAGGTAAAGGTGTCCGAAAACATTGAGCCGGTGATTAATGGTCACCACCACGACATCGCCACGCGCCGCCAGATGGGTTCCGTCATAGGCGGGCGCTGAACCCGAACCGACCGCAAAGCCCCCGCCATGCAGCCAAACCATCACGGGACGTTTGGCAGAGTCGGCCGCCGCCGTCCAGACATTGAGCACGAGACAGTTTTCCGACATCTGCGGTTCAGGGTTCGGCCGGGCAAATAGCGTGCCCAGCTGCTTTAGCATCGCCGAGGGCGGGGGCGCTTCCGCTGTTGTTTTACGCACAAAGGGCGATGCGCCCAGCGGCACCTGAGGACAGCTGTCGCCATGCTCTCTCGCATCGCGCACCCCGCTCCACGCCGCCGCCGGCCGCGGCGGCAGGAAACGTGAGGCTCCGCCAGTCGGCGCACCGTAAGGCACTCCGAGGAAGCTTAGAACACCGTTTTTCTCCGACCCACGCACCAATCCCAAGCTCGTTTTGATCACCGGATCAGGCGTGGCTGAATTGGCGCTAGCGTTGCCGATACGCGAAACCGCGGCGACGATCCCCGCGATCGCTATGCCTACGGTAGCCTGTCTTCTGTTTATCACTGTTGCGACCTCCCTCCGCGAGATGTTCGGAGTTTAAGACATAATGGTTTATATCACTAACTATTTTGTCGAATGGATATGCGCGCCGGGGAAGCCTGCACGGACTCCGCGCCAAGGCTGCATATCCGGACTTTTGAACCAACCGGGTCGCGCCCGCGCATTCGACAAATTAGTTTACATTGCAAACTAATTGTCCTTGAGGCAAGATCCCTTGTGGTTCAGGGAAGAGCAATCCATAGGTGGACAATGGCGGCGCTCGATTTCATATTTACCGGCGATCTGGTTCTGGACGAGCCGCGCCCGGATTATTGGCTGAGCGGCATTGCCCCCACGACCAAGGCAGCGAATATCACGATTGGCCATCTGGAAGTTCCGCATACGAATCGATGCGCCGAAATGCACGGCGACGTGCCGGCGCCGGGGGCGGACCCGGCGAATTTAGCTGCGCTCAAACGCGCTGGCTTCGACGCACTAACGCTCGCGGGTAATCACATAGCGGACTGCGGAACAGTCGGTATCACCGACACGTGTAATGAGCTTGCGCGCCTAGGGTTGGAACACACCGGCGCCGGCGTGACCTTGGAGTCGGCCCGCCGGCCGGCGCTTTTGCGCCGTGGCGAACGGCGCATCGCTGTGCTGAGCTACAACTGCGTGGGTCCGCAGGCAGGCTGGGCGACCGAGACCAAGGGCGGCTGCGCCTATGTGCGCATCGTCGCCTCGGATGGAGGCGAGATTTCTCCCACGGCGTCACTGCAGTCGCCGGACCTCGAGTCCCTATCCCAAATGCAAGCCGACATCTCGGCAGCCTCGACTGACAATCAATTTGTGGTGGTGGCATTGCATAAGGGGCTGGTGCATACACCGGCGCGCTTGGCGCCCTACGAGCGGCCGGTCGCTTGGGCGGCGATCGACGCAGGCGCACAAGTCGTCATCAGCCATCACGCACATTTGATTCGCGGCATGGAATTCTACCGCGGCAGACCGATTTTCCACGGGCTCGGCAACGGGTGCGTGGTAACGCGCGCACTTAGCCCGGGTCAGGGCAACCCCGCTCGAGCTGCATGGGTGGAACGGCGCAAAAAGCTGTTTGGATTCGAGCCGGACCCGGAATATTGGCTGGCGCCTTTTCATCCGGATGCGGTCAAGGGGATGCTGGGACGCTTGAAGTGGCACGATGACGGACGAATCGAGGCCGGCTTTGTGCCGGTTCATGTTGAAGCGCCGGGCCGACCCATCATTGCCGACGAATCGCACGCCGCCGCAACGATCGCCTACGTCGCAAGAATTACCCGTGAGGCCGGCCTGCCGGCCCTTTCGCTCATCGCGAGCGATGATATGGTCGTAGCCGCATGACCGAACCTCAAGACACCGACGTCGAACCCGCCCATGGGGTGCAACGGTGGCTGTTCTATGTGGGGGCTGCCGGTCTTTTGTTCGCTATCGGGGCCGATGCGGTCGCGGTGCTGGGGCGGCACGTCGGAATTCCATTGCTCGGCTCGATTGAACTGATGCAGGCCGCCATTCTGCTCGCCTCATCCGCTGCAATCGTCTTGGCGACTGTCGCAAAGAAACACGCCGTGGTGCACTTGTTGATCGATCGCCTGTCGCCGCGCCGGCGAAGCATCATGGAACGAGTGCACGCATTGCTCGGCGCAGTATTTTTTGCCGCACTCACCGTCGGCAGCGTTTGGATCGCGTTCGATTTGCGCAACGGGCACGAACAGAGTGAGTTGCTGCGAATCCCGTTCGCGCCGTTGCGAATCGTCAGCATCGTCGCGGTGCTGGCCGTCACAGTAATCTATCTGGTCCGTGCCTTCGGAAAGCGGGCCGACCGATGATCGGATCTCCGCTCATCGGACTTATGGGAGTGCTCGCGCTGCTGATCGTTTTGACCGCGGGGGTGCCTATCGGGGTGGCGCTGGGATTGGTAGGCATGGCGGGTATGACGCTGCTGCTGGGGCTGGAGCCCGCGCTCATTAAATCAAGCGTGATTCTGTTCGATACCTTGTCGCGCTACGAACTCGGTGTGCTGCCGTTGTTTCTCTTCATGGCGCATCTTTGCTTCGCGGCCAATGCAAGCCGCGATTTCTTCGACGCCGCCGCACGCATGATCGGGCACCGCCGCGGCGGATTGGCCCTGGCCTCGATCGGCGGTTGCGCGGGCTTTGGAACGATCAGCGGTTCGAGTTTGGCAACGGCAGCAACCATCGGCTTGGTGGCCCTTCCGGAGATGCGCAAGCGCGGCTACTCCGATGAACTGGCAACCGGCGCTGTCGCGGCCGGAGGCACACTGGGGCAAATGGTGCCTCCCTCGGGCGCCCTCATCGTGTTCGGGATTATCGCGGAACAGTCCATCGGGCGATTATTCACCGCGGCCATTGTTCCGGCGATCACCCAGGTGCTGCTCTACTGCCTGGTGATCATCATCTTGTGCTATTTCAAACCTGATATCGCTCCCGCCACCGAGCGAGCCACGTGGACCGAACGCCGCCAAGCGTTGCTGCGAATTGTGGACATCGGGTTGCTGGTCTTGGTCGTCATCGGAGGGATTGCGCTGGGGTGGTTTACACCGCCGGAGGCCGGTTCCGTGGGTGCGCTCGGCGCACTGGTTTTGTGCGCTTGGCGACGACGCTTGAACTGGAGCAGTCTGGGTCACGCGATCAGACAGACGCTGCGGACCAGCGGCATGATCTACGTCGTCATTATCGGCGCGCTGATCTTCTCGGTCTTCATCAGCCTGACGGGAATCGCCGAACAAGTGTCGGTCCTGCTCGCCTCGGTCAGCGGCAACCGAATCGTTTCTTTGCTCGTGATGGCCGTGCTGCTGCTTCTGCTGGGGTCGGTGTTGGACGGGCTGGCACTGATGTTGCTCACCACACCGATTTTGCTGCCGATCATTCAACAAATGGGACTATCGCCCATTTGGTTCGGCATTTTTTTGGTGCGCGCCATGGAAATCGGCTTTGTACACCCGCCGATTGGCATGAATCTGTTCGTCATCCACGGTATTGCGAAGGACGTGTCGATCGGCCGCATTTTTCGCGGCGTCGTACCGTTTCTCATCGCCGATTTCGCGCACTTGCTGTTGCTGATATTCGTCCCTGCGCTGGTGCTTGCCTTGCCCAAGGCGCTGGGACAATGAACGCCTTCGAACAGCAAGTGGCAGACGCGCTGCGCGATCCGCTCGCGAGGGCCCGCGCACATGCCGAGCGTGGGCAAAAGGTGATCGGCTTCGTTGGTGCGGAAATACCGGTGGAGCTCATTGTCGCGAGCGGCGCCTATCCTGTGCGTCTCGTCGGCAGCGCCGGCGCCAATACCGACACCGCGGACCGGTATTTGGAATCAACCTTCATGCCGGAGGTGCGCTCGATCGCGGAGCAGTACCTTCAGGGCGCACTGAATTTCATGGACTCGATCATCCTGCCGCGCAGCAACGACAGCGCCCAGCGCCTCTACTACTACTTGAGCGACTTGCGCACTCGGCAATTTCACGACGCGCCCGCGCCCCTGATTTTTGACCTGGCCAAAATCCCGCGAGATTCCAGCAAACTGCACAGCCGGCTCGCCACACAGCGCCTGGCTGACGAAATCGGCGCGGCGTTGAGCGCCCTGCCCAGCGCTATTCGCCAACGTAATCGGCGGCGGGAATTGTTTCAGAGAGCGATGCAAATGCGCGAGCGCGACGGCGGTATTCGCGGCAGCCTGATGGATCGGGCGTTTAGGAGCGCGGATCTTTGCGATGCCGACCAGTTTGACGGCGATTTTGACGCGTGGCTGACGCAGCCCGCTTTGCCAGGGATCGGGCCGCGGCTCTTGCTCATCGGTAGTACTCCGCCCGACGAGCGGCTGCATCGCACGGTCGAAGAAGGCGGCGGCAACGTGGTCGGCGAAGGGGATGCGTACGCCTCCAGGTTGGTGAGCACACCGCCAATACCGGCGCAAGGTTCTCTGGATGCAATTGCCGACCACTATCACGCGCTGCAAGTCAGCACTCGCGCTTTTATTAATCGCGCTTCCACGATCAGGGGATTGGCTGAGAGTCTTGCCGCGGACGGCGTGATCATCTGGCTGATCGAAGAAGAAGATGCCCTGATCTGGGATTTGCCGGCCGAAATGTCCGCCTTGGACGAGAGCGGCATTGCAACGCTGCGGCTGGTGCGACGCCGCTGGGACTTGCGCGATGACGCGCTCGAGGAAGTCAAAGCGTTCACCCGTGGACTTGAGGGAAGCACATGAACTTCTTGAACGGCCATCGCGTGCTCGCGCTGATGTCGGCTGCCGATGGCGCGCTGCCCCGGTTCTTGGCCTCCTTGGGCGCAACGGTCTTGCCGGTAACTCTGGCTGAAATGGAAGCGCAACTCGCCGACGCGTCTTTTCTTGTGGAGGGGTTAGGCCCGGCAAACCTCGCGGAACACGGTTGGAGCACGGAACGGCTGCGGCGGGCCGCTCCACGCTTGATTCACGTCTCCGTCACCACGTTCGGCGCCGATGCGCCCCGCGCACGCTGGCTGGGCGGCGAATTGATCGCCTCTGCCATGGGCGGCGTATTACGGCTTACGGGGACGCCTGATCGAGCGCCCGTCAAGGAAGCACTCGATGCCTGTCAATTTCATGCCGACATGGTGGCCGCGGCAGGCGCATTGGCGGTTCACTACGAGCGCGGTCTCACAGGCCGCGGGCAAATGGTCGATGTCTCCGTCCAGGAAGTGGCTTTCTCACGGCAATTCAACAGCGTGCTGGCGTGGCAATTTGATCGTCGCAAGTTGTCGAGAGTTGGCGGCGCCCTTAACTATGGCTTGGCGACGGTACGCTGCATCTGGCCGCTCGCCGATGGGTGGTGTTTCCATACGTTGATGACAGGGCGCTTCGGCGCTCCCGCAAATCGCGCGCTCAGCGACTGGATGAGTGAACAGGGCATGCCCAACCCCTTGCACGGCGTCGATTGGACCGCCTACAACCGATCCACGCTGGATGCGGCGACCAGGGCCTCGTGGGAAACCGCGATCGAGTCATTTTTCCGCACGAGGACCAAGCAGGACATTGCGCAAGAGGGACACCGCCGTGGAATCAACGCCACGGTGGTTGCGGAGCCATCCGACGTCCTCGGAGACACGCATCTGGCCGCGCGCGGCTTCTGGAGCGTCCGGCGCGACCGCGTGCGAGTGCCGGGACGATTTGTCTCAGTACACGCTGCGCAAGGCGCGGCTTCTTCCGCAAGTATCGCGGCAACGGATTCGCGGCATACCGGATCCGGACCTTTGGCCGGAGTGCGCGTGCTCGACTTTTCCTGGGCGTTGGTCGGCTCGATTACCACCAAAACCCTGGGCGACTTGGGCGCCGATGTCATCAAAATCGAGAGCCGTACTCGGGCGTGCTTGACGCGTCTCGATGTTCAAGTCAGCGCCTCGAAACCCGGCAATTTTGACGACAAGCCGTGGTTCGCACATCTGAACACCTCGAAACGCAGCCTCGCGCTCGACATGAAACGTCCCGAGAGCCGCGCAGTCCTCGAACCCCTGATTCAATGGGCGGATGTGATCGTCGAAAATTTCTCGCCCGGTACGATGCAAAAGCTCGGGCTCGACTACGAGTCGCTCTCCAAAGCCAACCCAACGCTGATCATGGTGTCCGGAAGCGTTTACGGCCAGACCGGACCGCTGGCGCAAAGCTGGGGGGTCGACGGCACCGGCGCTGCGCTGTCTGGACGAACCTATCTCACCGGTTGGCCGGATCGAGATCCAGTCATCCCCGGCGCGGTACCTTATGGCGATGTCATCGTTCCGTATGTCATGGCAGCGGCCGTTGCCGCAGCACTTCAGCATCGCCGCGAAACCGCCCGTGGATCGCATATTGACGCGTCCATGTATGAAATCTGCGTTCAGCAAATGCGCGATGCCGTCTTGGAGACCCAAACCGGCGCGCGTGTACAGCGCAGAGGAAACCGCGATCCGCGCATTTTTCACCAAGGGGTCTACGCCGTGCAAGGCGAGGATCGGTGGGTTGCGATAGTTCTACCGACTGCAGCGGATTGGCAAAGCTTGAGGCGCTTCGCAAACATTGGCGAGGCGGCGGATACGCCGGCGAGAGACGCGGCGATCGAAGCCTGGAGCCGCAATCTCGACGGAAAGGTCTTGGTGGATGAGTTGCAACGAGCCGGCATCGCCGCCGGCGTCGTTCAGGACGTCGAAGATCTCGTAGATCTCGACCCACAACTTGCCGCGCGCGGGAGTCTCCTTCCGTTGCGGCATCCCCTTCTCGGCTCGTTTGGGCATTTGCGAACGCCGCTGACGCTTTCGGGACACCAACTTCGCCCCTATCGAGCCCCGAGCATCGGTGAGCACTCGTTGTCGATCGCTGAGGAAATATGCGGACTGCAGCCTTCTCACATCTCGGAATTGGTTTTGAAGGGAGTGTTTCAATGACCGCCGCTGATGCCTCGCGCAGCCGCAAGGATTTGCAGTGCACCGCGGACGCCCTCGCGCATCAACGGCAGTTTGCCGCAGACTTGAAGCGCCGCGTCGTCGAGAACGGCGACCCGTTCGTGGTTGCGCAGGCCGATACTCCGCACGAGCTGTTTCACGCCATGGATATTCCATTGATCACCAATCAATGGTGGTCGGCATACATCTCGGCCAAGCAGTTGTCGGCGCGTTATTTCAAAGTGCTCGAGGAACGCGGCTACCCCGGCAATGGCTGCCGCTATTGTTCTCTCGGGCTCGCGTGCACGCTCGCCAACGACCCCAGCACCGCGCCTTGGGGAGGGCTGCCGAAACCCATCGCGTTGGTGGCGCGTCTCACCTGCGACTGCATTCAGCATGTCTTCGGCCAATGGGCTGCCGCTCTCGGCACCGAATTCTTTCCGCTCGAAGCGCCTGCCTGGACGCACAAGGACGCCGCCTGGTTCGAGAAGTCCAACGACCAGTGGGAAGAGGTGTTCCAGGCCGATCGCATTGAGTTGCTCGTCGAGGAAATGCGGGTCCTGATTGCCCTGTTGGAGAAGAAAACCGGCCGGCGCTTCAGCGAAGCGAAACTCACGGCACTGATGGAGAAGATCAACGAGCAAGAGGGATACATTGCCGAGGCCGCGCGGTTGATCGGGGCGGCACGGCCGTGTCCGGTATCAATCGCCGACCAAATGCCGAATACCATGATTCCTCAGTGGCATCGGGGCTCCGAGTGGGCCGTCGCGCATGCCAAACGCTTTCGTGACGAGGTGGCGGAACGGGTCAAGGCCGGAGTTTCCGTCAGCAGCAACGAGCGCATCCGTCTCATGTGGATCGGCGCAGGTTTGTGGCACGACCCCGGCTTTTATAACGCCTTGGAGGAGCAGCTCGGCGCCGTTTTTGTCTGGTCCATGTACATGCCGTTTGCCGGACCGCAATACATCCGCAAGCTGCGCGGCAAGCCGCTGCATGAACTTGCGAGCCGAATTTGTTCAATGAACGAAGTGCTTCACCTGCCGCCCTGGATGAACGGCTGGATGGTGAGCGAGGCGAAGCGCTGCGGAATTGATGCCGCGCTCATTTTAGTGCCGCCGGATAGCCGCCTATCGCAAAGCGGCACGCTGCTCACCCGTCTATCGCTCGAACAAGCTGGTGTGCCGACTCTCGCGCTGAACGCGGATATGGTCGATGCGAAAGGCTGGAGTCATGTGGAAATGGTGAATCATGTGGCCGAGTTTCTCAAAAATGCGGGGCTGACATGACTCGGTTGATACAGCTCCTCTCCGGTGCCCTTCTTGTGCTCGCGACGAGCTTTGTGGGGGCCGCAGTTTTGACCTATGCGACGCCTTACGGTCCGAACCACACCTTTAGTCGCGCCGACAAGACATGGATGGCATGGATTGCGGAGAAGTCCGGCGGCTCCCTCACGATTCGACCCATCTGGTCCGGCGGACTGATCTCCTCCGACCAATCTCTCATCGAACTGCGGCACGGGGTGGCGGACATCGGTCTGATCACGCCCATCTATGCGCACGGCGGGACTCATTTATTGCGCGTGCAGACGGGATTTTATGCCGGCGCAAAAACATTCGAGCAGCAAGTGCAAATGTACCGCTGCTTGGCCGCGGACTCCCCTGAATATGCATCCGAGATGCAAGGTTTGAAGGTCTTGGCAATTCAGGGGGGCACATTGCCGGGGCTGCTGAGCCGCACCCGCGAGGTCCGTACCCTCGGCGATTTGAAGGGAATGCGAATCCGCGTACCCACCGAATTGCTCAACGTGATGCGCGACCTTGGCGCAGATCCGGTGACAATGCCCATGGGAGAAGTGTATTCCAGCCTGGCGAAAGGCGTGCTCGATGCTGTGGTGGCGCCTGCCGATACATTGAAGTCGCTGCACTTTGGCGAAGTGGCGAAGCACTACACCGAACTTGAGGTGCCGCGGGGCGCCTATCCCGCGCGGGCAATGAGCGAAAGGCGCTGGAATGCGCTCAACCCCCAGGAGCAGAGCCTGCTCGAGGCATCGATACCGATTTGGGAAGCGGCAATGGCGAAAGAAACTCGCGCAGCCGTTCAGTCAGGCGAGGCTGAGGGACGAGCGCAGCAGGTGCAGTTCATCCCGGTGAGCCCGGAGGAGCAAAAACGGTTTGACGATCTGTACGACGAAGATGCGGCGCGCAGCGCCGCCATGCTCGGCCGCCTCGGTATCGACGGCGCCGCAGTATTTCGCGACGCGCGACGAATTGCGCGCGGTATCCAACAGACAGGCACCGTGACGTGCGCCGGGAGAGCCGATGCAACCACTTGAGGGCATTCGCGTTGCGGATTTCACCCATATCATGGCCGGCCCTTATGCCACGCATCTATTGCGGCTGCTGGGCGCTGAGGTCATCAAAGTCGAAGCGCCCGGCAGAGGTGATGCCATGCGCAACTATGGCGCTGATCGTGCCTACGATGGCATGGCGCCGGCGTTTATCGCCGTCAACGCCGGCAAGAAATCGATCGCCTTGGATTTAAAGAATGCCGCGTCGCTCGAAGCCGCCCGCAAACTCATAGCCCGCTGCGACGTGGTAGTGGAGAATTTTCGGCCCGGTGTCATGGCGAGACTCGGCCTGGGGCTTGCGGAAGCTCGCGCGCTCAAACCCGATATCATCTATTGCTCCGTGTCGGGCTATGGGCAGTCGGGGCCCATGCGCGACTGGCCGGCGATCGACAACATTGTGCAGGCCACCAGCGGCATGATGTCGCTGGGCGGTGACGCCGGCGATCCGCCGATGCGCGTCGGATTTCCGGTGGTCGACACCCTGACCGGCCAGACCGCGGCATTTGCGATCTTGGCTGCGCTGCTCAAGCGACAGCGCAATGGACAGGGCGAATTCATCGACGTGGCGATGATGGACGCAAGCCTTGCCTTCATGGCGTCGGCGGTAGTGCCCTTCTTGGTTACCGGCCAGCCCATGGAGCGGACGGGCAATACCGGATACAGCGGCCAACCCACCGCGGCGTTGTTTGAAGCCGGCGATGGCAAGCTCGTCTCGCTGGGCGTCGTTCAGCAGGGACAGTTTGAATCCTTGGCGCGGATGCTGAAGCGCGATGAATGGTTAAGCGATGCGCGTTTCGCGACACCTGATTTGAGGCGCGCCAACACCCCCGCACTGCAAGCATATCTGTCCGCCGCCTTTCGCCAGCGGCCGGCCGCGGAATGGGAGCAAATCATGAGCGTTGCCGGCATTCCCTGCGGCATGGTGCGCGATGTCGCGCAAGCCTGCGCGCTTCCGCATCTTGCGCAACGCGGCTTGAAAATTCCGCTCAACGTACCCGGGCTGCCGTCGAATGAAAACATTGAGATTCTCAATGCAGGTTTTCAATTCTTGAACGACGGTCCCACGCTCGACGCACCGCCGCCGACGGCGGGCCAGCACACTGAAGAGCTATTGCGCTGGCTCGAGATCGATGAATCGCAGCGCGACGAGATTTTGCGCCGCTCAAAGCCTTAGGGGAGTTCGTATGCAGACAAGCATCAGTCAAAGGGTTTTACTCGCGCTGCTTTGGCTTCTGCCGCAGCTCGGTCTTGCGGCCGACCCTGCGGCCAAAGAATCCGCATTTGGCGTCTACCACGGCTATTCGCCGGCTCTCTATCCAGACCAGATTAAGACCTCTTTTTATCTGCCCATGCGCGACGGCGTGCGCTTGGCCGTTGATCTGTATCGCCCCGGTATCGGCAATCAAGCGGCCGACGGTAAATTTCCGGTCATCTGGCATCACACCTTTGATCGAAAATTAGTTTCCCTGGCAGGTACCAATGCCTCGTATGCCGTGCCCGAACTTACCAAGTACGGCTATGTGGTTGCGCTCGTGGAACGCCGCGGCCTCAGCGCGTCCTTCGGCGTCCGGCGTGGATATAACGATCGCAACGAAGCGCAGGATGCATATGAAGTCAACGAGTGGTTGGCGCGTCAACCCTGGTCGAACGGCAAAGTCGGAATCGTAGGGTGTTCCAATACCGGCGCGGCGGCCATGCATGCCATCACGGTGCGGCCGCCGCACTTACTCGCTGCGTTCGTCGGGTGTTTCGCATGGGACACCTACGATTGGACGCTGCGCGGCGGAATATTCGCGCAATGGGGCACGGGGGTTCAGCGCACCGTCGAGGAGGATATGAAATCCAAGCCGGTCGATGGCGACGAATCCAAAGCGCTCCTGCTGCAAGCAGCACAGGAGCATCAAAAGAGCACCAACCTTGCCGCAATGTGGCGCGGCATTCCTTATCGGGATGATTTCAGCCCCTTGACAGCGAGCAGATTTTGGAGCGAAGGCAGCATCGCTGCCTATGCTGACCAAATGCGCCAGTCGGGTGTGGCGCTGTATATCACGGGCGGCTGGCGCGATGACTTGCGCAAGGACGGTTGGGTCACTTTCAACAACTGGTCGCCCGACAAGCGCCATATCATCGTTGGGCCCTGGACGCATTGCCGCAATGAGGGTTTCGACTTGTTCGCGGAAATGCAGCGATTCTTCGATTTTTATTTGAAGGGTATCGCGAACGGCTTCGATGCCGATGCCCCGATCCATTACTTCACCGTGAATGCAGCGGCGGGACACGAGTGGCAGACGTCCTCCACGTGGCCGGTCCCCGGCGCAGCGCCGCTCTCGCTGCATCTTGCCGACAAATCACGGCTCGCCGCTGCGGTCAGCGGTGCGGCGACGCGCTTTCAGATTCGATACGAAGTGAAATGCGCGGCCGGTTTTGACCCGGCCTTGCAATCCGGACCCTTTGCCCAGCCATGCGCGGTGGAGCAGGCCGCGGCGCATTTCGTCTCTGCGGCATTGAAACAGGACACGCAAGTCACGGGACACCCCATCGCTGACCTGTCTGTATCGGTGGATGCCGCCGATGCCAATCTTTTCGTCTACCTCGAAGATGTTGCCCCCGACGGCAGCGTCGCTTCGGTAACCGACGGACGGCAAAGGGCTTCGCTGCGCAAGGTCGTTGATGCGCCGTGGAACTATATCGGGCTACCTTGGCGTCGCAGCAATCGCGAAGACGTACAACCGCTTACACCCGGCGTTCCGGTCCGCGTGCAATTCGATCTGTTGCCGATCTCTTATATATTCAAAGCGGGCCATCGTATGCGGGTGAGCGTCGCCGGGGCGGATTACCGCGAGCGCGATCGCGAAACGGCGAATCCCGCGCCAACCTTGACCATCCACAATTCCAAGGATGCGCCCTCGACCATTGTTCTTCCCGTCGTATCTAGCACCTTGGCACCGTGAATTTGAGCGGCTCGCCTGTCCTAGGGGGACGGAAAGCTTCTAGGCACGGAAGAGCAGTGCCTAGAAGCTTTCCGTCCCCCTAGGCTTCCACGCGAGATCGCTCAACACCGACGGTGGCACCGGCCGAAGCACTAGCGCGTGACGCGCTGTCCAGCCTTTAGCCGCGGGAACACCTTGCGCGCGTTGCCCTCGAATATCTTGTAGCGATCGGATTCGGTCAAATTCAACGCATCCAAATAGCGTTTGGTGTCATCGAAATACTGGCCGGTTTCAGGGTCGATGCCGCGCACGGCTCCGACCATTTCCGAGCCGAAGAGAATGTTGTCCACCGGAATGACTTTGAGAAGCAGTTCAATGCCCGGCAGGTGATACACGCAGGTATCGAAGAACACGTTTTTCAGCACGTAGTCGCCGAGCAGCGGACGCTTCAAATCCTGCGCCAGTCCCCGGTACCTGCCCCAGTGATACGGCACGGCGCCGCCGCCATGGGGAATGATGAAGCGCAACGTTGGAAAGTCCTTGAAGAGGTCGGCGGTAAGAAACTGCATGAACGCCGTCGTGTCGGCATTGATGTAGTGCGCGCCGGTAGCATGGAAATTTGGATTGCATGAGGAACTGACATGCACCATGGCCGGAATATCCAGCTCGACCATTTTTTCGTAGAATGGATACCAATAGCGATCGGTAAGCGGCGGAGAATTCCAGTGACCGCCGGAGGGGTCGGGATTCAAATTACAGCCGATGAACCCGAGTTCGGACACGCAACGCTCGAGTTCGGCGGCGCTATGCGCTGGGGGCACGCCGGGCGATTGCGGCAGCTGACAAACCCCCACAAAGTTGTCCGGATAGAGCAGACAGACCCGGTGAATGAGATCATTGCATGCGTGAGTCCAGCGCTGGCTCGTGGTTTCGTTGCCGATGTGGTGTGCCATGGCGGAGGCGCGCGGCGAGAAAATCGTGAGATCCGTGCCGCGTGCGCGCTGCAGCTTCAGCTGCGCATTCTCCAGGCTGTCGCGAATCTGATCGTCCGAGATTTTTTCCTGAGTGTTGAGCGGCACATCGAGTCCGGTTTTCAGGCCCGCGATTTGCGCATCGCGAAACTTTTGCAGCTCGCTTGGCGCCGTCGTGTAATGACCGTGGCAGTCGATGATCATGACCAGTACATCCGCGTCGGGTTGTCCACCAGAATGCGCCGCTGAAGCGCAGGGTCCGGGCAAATTTTTGCAAATAGATTCACGAGCTCGCCATCATTCGGCATGTCCTTGGTGATGTTCGGATGCGGCCAGTCCGTGCCCCACAAAATTCGACCTGGGTCTGCTTCGATGAGAGCCTGGGCAAATGGGACCGCATCCAGAAATGGCCGTTTGCCGCTGGAAACCCGCTCGGCACCGCACACCTTGATCCAAGCCAGAGGATTGTTTCGGTAAAGCGCGAGCAGCGATTGAAACGGTATTTGCTGCAACCCGTCGGCCGCCTTCACGCGACCCATGTGATCGATGATGAACGGCACGTCGATGCGACCCAGCAGCTCGCCCTGGCTCACGATGTCTTCGGCATCGAAGTGCAGCACCACGTGCCAGCCCAAAGGCTTGATGCGCGCGAGCAGCCGATAAAAAACACCCAGGTCGGGAACACCCCCCAAGTGTTTTACGAAGTTGAATCGAATTCCGCGAATGCCCCCGGTGTGCAGGCGTTCGAGTTCGCGATCCGTCACGCCGTCATCGACGCAGGCGACGCCGCGATAGCGCCCTTCGCTCGAGGCGATCGCATCCAAGGTTACCTCCATCTCTGTGCCATGACAGCTGGCATGAACGATGACCGCCCGCGAAACTCCCAGCCTCGCGTGCAGCCGGCGTAAATTCTCAACCGGTGCATCGGGCGGCGTATAACTCCGGTCGTCTGCATAGGGGAACTTGCCGGCCGGCCCGAATACATGGCAATGCGCATCGCACGCGCCGGGCGGCAGCGCCAAGGTCGGTGAAACCGGATCGGGATCGGGCGGCGGACAGGTCTTCAGTGGGTTTTTCGCAATGGCATTCATTTCTGCGATTCCTTGTTAAACGCGCCCTCGTCCGCGAAATACCGCAGTCCCGCCTTGGCGAGCGGCTCGCGCATTGCGTAAATGTCCAGGCCCAGCTCACCCGCAGCCAACTTTTTGCGGTTGACGGCTTCTTTTTGCTCGCGCGCCGCCGACGACGCCGCCACGCCTGCCGCGCTCCCTCGCGGCACGACGACGACGCCATCGGCATCGCCGATGACCACGTCGCCGGGACAAACCAGCGCTCCGGCACAAATGATGGGAACGTTGACCGAACCGACCGTTGCCTTGACGGTGCCCTTGGCATGAATGGCTTTGGACCACACTGGGAAATTCATCTCGGTCAATTCCGCGACATCGCGGCAGCCCGCGTCGATGATCAATCCGCGCGCGCCGCGTGCGCGGAACGACGTGGCGAGCAGTTCGCCAAACATGCCGTCGGTGTTCTCGGACGAGGTGCCCAGGACGACGACATCCCCGGGCTGCAGAAATTCGGCGGCCACATGCAGCATCCAATTGTCTCCCGGATGCGCGAATACGGTGATGGCCGTGCCGCAAACTTTGGCGCTTGGATAAATCGGACGCATGTAGGAAGCCAGCAAGCCAGTGCGGCCCATGGCCTCGTGAACGGTTGCGACGCCGAACTTCGCGAGTTCCGCCACGCTGGCTGGATCGGCGCGGTTGACCTGTTTGATTGCGATGCCAGATTGTCCAATCATCGACTCACCTCGGCGGCTGTGGAATCTTGAATGTAAACCTCGCCGCGCATGATGAGCCGCGCGGTACGCAGCAGCGCCGCACGCACGACCTCGGACGGATTGTCCGGGTTCATGCCGAGCACGACGGTGAATTCGCCGCTGGGGTGTTCGACGGAAATGCTCTTATTGAGGCCCTCGGGCACGACGGCGCAGCGGTGCGCAACGCTTCCGGGAAGGACGGCCGCGGTCGCCACCGTGACTGCGCCGAGCACGCCGACGGCAGCATGGCAATCGTGGGGAATGAAAGTTCGTGTGGATATATGCCCTCCGGCGCGCGGCTTCGCCACCAGACACATCTTGGGAACCACCAGTTTGGCAACATCGCCCAAATTCATCTTAGGCCCCGCCTGCAATCGAATCGATTCAATTTTCTTCTTCAAGGCGGAATCTGCGTTGAGCGCGTCGCGGCTCTCGTATCCCGTCACACCCAGATCTGCGGCCGAGATGATGACGACCGGCATGCCATTGTCGATGCAGGTGACCTCGATTCCGTCGAACCGGTCGACGATGTGCCCGGTCGGCAGCAGCGACCCGCAGACCGATCCCGCGGTATCGAGAAAGCTGATATTGATCGGCGCCGAAGTTCCCGGCACACCATCGATGCGCGCACTTCCGGCATATTGAATCTGACCGCCCGGGGTGTGCACTTCGATATCGCTCAAGGTACCCGTATTTCGCGTCAACACACGCAACGTGGTGACGTCGCCGCGTGCTTGCAACATGTCCGTTTCCAGCGCAAATGGCACCACCGCGGCGAGCATGTTGCCGCAGTTCGGCGTGGTGTCCACGCGCGCTTCTTTCACGGAGACTTGCGCGAACAGAAACTCGAGGTCGACACCAGGTGAAGTTCCCAGCCGCACAATGCCCACTTTGCTGGTTAAGGTATCGGCACCGCCAAGGCCGTCGATCTGACGGGCATCCGGTGAACCCATGATGGAGAGCAAAGCCGCGTCGCGCGCGGATACCTCGCTCGGCAAGTCGCTCTCCAAGAAGAACGGACCCCGCGAAGTACCGCCGCGCATGAATAAACAAGGAATGGATCGCTGCATTGAACGCCCGGCCAGTGTTCGAGATGCGTAGTATGGCGTATACTATAACGTAATAGGTTATATACCTGTTATCGCATATTGCGATAACACAAGGCGCTTGCGATGGATTTGAAACAACTCGAGTACTTTCGGCACGTCGCGGAATTCGGCAGTTTTACTCGTGCCGCCGCCTTCTTGTCGGTTGTGCAGCCTGCGTTGAGCCGCCAAGTTCGGCAGTTGGAACTGGAATGCGGTCAAAATTTGCTGGAGCGCAATGGGCGCGGCGTCACCTTGACTGAGGCCGGAACTCAATTGCTGGAGCATGCGAGGGGAATTTTGACGCAACTCGGCCGGGCTCAACAGGAGCTGAACGATCGACGCAACGGCGACAGCGGACACATGACGCTCGGCCTGCCGCCAAGCCTTGGCAGCAACGTCACTGTGCCGCTGGTGAAGGCGTTTCGCGAAAGTTTGCCGAATGCGCGCCTGGCAACTGCGGAAGGGTTGTCGGCCTATATTTTGGAAT
>Ga0210387_10000472_pt1 | contig 28701 bp, 25 predicted proteins | sample IncBWC7OmetaG_FD_160108 | JGI IMG/M metagenome (GOLD analysis project Ga0210387, IMG submission 160108) | Forest soil microbial communities from Barre Woods Harvard Forest LTER site, Petersham, Massachusetts, United States - Inc-BW-C-7-O ...
TATTTCACGGTCTACATCCTCTAGGCCGGCCGGGGTAGACGGGCCGCGAGGAAGATCGTGCTCAACCCGCTGCGCAGCGAGGAGGAGGCGTTCCGCGCGCTGCTCTACGTGGTCGCGGTGTTCGTGGTGCTGATCGCCGTCGTGCTGATCGCGCGGGCGCTGTTCTGAGCGCGAGTGACGGCCCCGGCGACTACTTCACCGTCAAAGTCCCGTACATCCCCGCCTGCCGGTGCCCGGGGGCCTGGCAGAAGAAGGTATAGGTGCCGGGCTTGAGCGTGACCGTGACGGAGGCGGTGCCCTTGGTGACGAAGCTGCTCGCGCCGATCGGGGCGCCCTTGCCGGTCGCGCCGCCGGCGCCCGATTCGATGGCGATGTTGTGGGAGACGCCCGACATGTTCGGCATTTCGACCGTGACCGCTCCGGCCGTTGCGGTCGCCTTGTTTGTGGCATAGGCAAGCTGGCCTTCGGGATTGGCTGGTATCTGCAGCTTGCCGGCCTTCTCTTCGGCCGTCTTGCCGCTGCCCGGGGCTTTGACGGCGCTCGCGAGCAGGCCCGTGTCTTTGCCGGGGTTGGCGGCGGCGCCCGCGACGTAGGCGGCGATGTCGGTGACGGTCTGACCGTTGACGATGTTCTTGGGCATCGCGCCGAACGGGTTGGGCTCGCGGATCTGGTATTCGACCACGCCCTGGATCGCGGAGCGGCCGTGGGCTTCGTCGACGGCCCCGCGGAACGCTTCGTCGAGGTCTGGGCCGACCGTGCCTTTGGTGCCCGCCCGCGCGAGCGTGTGGCAGGAACCGCACTTGGCGACGAACTGCTGCTTGCCCGCGATCACGTCCGCGTTCTGGCCCTGCTTGGCCGAGCAACCGGTGGCGGTGAGGACCAGCGCGAGCAGCGCGCAACCGGCGCCGGCCAGGCGGGCCACGTTGCGCGACCGTGCCGGCGTATGGCGCTGCGAATCCCTCGTGACCTCGACCCCAAGCATGAGCGCCGAGACTCTATCCGAACCTTCGGCCATCAGGGCTCTGACAGCGCATCCAGTTCACCGCGCGCCGCGGCGATCACCCCGCGGGCCACGCCCTCCCACGACCAGCGCTCGCGCACGGTGCTCACGAGGCCCGCGCGCGTCTGCTCGCGCACGAGCGAATCGATCCGCAACCAGGCCACCACGCGCGCGGCCAGCGCGGCCACGGAGTCGTCGTCCACCGGGAAGGAGAGCAGCGGAGCGACCTCCGGCGGCACGGCGCGAGCGAGCGCGCCGGAGACCTCCGCCAGACCGCTGTGGGCGGCGCTGATCGGCAGGACTCCGCAGGCGGCGGCCTCGGCGGCCACCATGCCGAACGCCTCGGGGAACGTGCTCGGAACGACCATCGCCTCGCACGCGGGCAGCAGATCGACCAGTTCGCCATGATCGAGTCGGCCCGTGAGCACGACGCGATCGGGGAGGGCGCGCGCGGCCTCTGCATAGCGCGCACGCGCGTCTTCCTCCAGGCCGCGCAGGAACGCCAGCAGATGAGGCAGCGCGATCGCTTCCGCCGCTTGCAGATCTCCCTCCGCGAGCGCAGCGAGCAGGCCCTCCAACAGCGTACGATCGGCGCCGAACCCGACCACCACGAGCGTGGCCTCCGGCACGCTCTGGAGCACCAGTGGCCAGGAGGCGAGCAGCAGGTCGACGCCCTTGTTGACGATCAGCTTGCCGACGAACGCCACCAGTCGCTCGCGGACTGGATCCAGGCGCTCCAGCGCCTCGGCCGCGGCGTGCTCGTCGCGAGCAAACGCGCTGGCGACCGGCTCCTGCGCGGCGTCTGTGGAGGAGCTCGAGCGCAGGCGCTCCGTCAGGGCTCGCAGCCCCGCGGAGGCGCGCTGCGGCTCGCGTGGCAGAAACCGCGCCACGTCCACGCCCGGCGGACCGAGCCGTGTGCGCTCTCTCAGCGCCGGATCATCGATCGTCGCCCACAGGCTGGCGGCAGTGTGATGAGAGCCCACGAGCACCGCGCGCGCGCCGGCGAGCCCCTCGCGAGCGAGATCGAGGAATCGCTCGGGATGCGGCTTGACCGTGTACTCGAGCGCGCTGCCGTGCACCTTGACGGCGTACGGGACCTCGCCTCCCAGAGCGCGAGCGAGGATGACGGGGCCCATCACCAGATGGTTGGCGAGCGCGAGATCGGGCCGCACGCGCGCGCGAACCTCGCGCACGGCCGCGACGTTGGCCTCGATGTAGGAGGCGACCTCGGCGTCAGAGCATGCGGCGAACGTGCGCGCCTGGATGCCCTCGTAGCGATCGGCGACATACACCGGCAGCAACGAGCCGATGTTCGGCCGGTAGACGATGCAGCGGACCTCCTCGCGCGCGCTGCTGCGTACCTCCAACTCGCCACCGTCCCAGTCGCCGAGGGCATCCACGAAGGGCTGCTCGTCGGCGTGGCGATCCTGACAGAGCAGATGCACCTCGTGCCCGAGCGCCACGAGCGCGGCCGCGAGGCGCGCGTTGTAGACGTTCGATCCGGTGCCGCCCAGCAGGTAGCCGTGGAAGATGAGGATGCGCATGATCGCCCGCGAGCCTACCGCCATGCCTCCCGCGTCCAGTGGCTCCGATAAAGTGCCGCGCATGAGCACAGAGCAGCGCTACCGTCTGCGCAACCCCGCGAGCGGGCGTGAGATCGTGATCGAGGCCCAGCCCGAGGAGATCTACCGCGACCGCGACACCGGCGAGGAGCTCGAGATCGTCGGCAAGCTGCTGCCGCTCGCGCCCTCGGAATCGAAGCTGCCGTGGGCGGTCGAGAACCTGCGGTTCTGCCCGTGGTGCACCCAGCTCGCGCAGAAGGACCTCAACGACTGCCCGACCTGCGGGCGGCGTATGGGTCCGCTCGGAGCGCCCGCGGCAGGGTGAGCGCGTGAGCGCAGACCCCTCCCCCCTCACCCCTGCCGATCCGCGCCGACGTCGCGTCCTGACAGCGACGGCGACGGTCGTGCTGGCGCTCGGTTGCGGCGTCGGGCTGGGCGCATGCGGCGGTTCGAGCAACGTCTCGGACGCCACTCCCAAGAGCACCCCAGAAATCACCCCGCCGACGAGCACCAGCGCCGAAAAAGCATCGGTGCAGACCACCTCCACCTCGACGACCGCGAAAACCAAAACGGGCAGCGAAAGCGAAGCGAGCTCCTCCGAAAGCGAATCGGGCTCCGAATCGACCGGCGGCAGCAGCTCCGAACCGGAAGGCGAAGCGGCCGGCGGCACGTCCGCGGGCGGGACGAAAGAAGCGACGAAGGAAGAAGCCCCCAAAACCGAAAGCAAAGGCGGGGGCGAAGCAGGAGGAACCGGCGCCCCCTAGATGGTCGCTGGGCGCCCCCTAGATGGTCGCTGGGCGGCGCATCTCTGCGTCCTCGGTCGCTCGCTTGCAGAGCACGCCACGCTCCCTGCGTCCTTGACCTGCTTGCCCAGCGACCATCTAGCAGCGCATTTGCGCTGACTACGGGGTTGAGATCAGGGTGGCGCTGTAGGTCAGGCGCGCGGTGCGGTAGAGGCAGGCGTACTGCACGTTCGTGCCGACCGTCGTCTGAGTCGTCTGCGCGGAGGTGCTGGCGCAGCTCGTTTTGGGGCGGGACGCCCGCCATGAGGTGGTGTTGGCGAAGCCGAGCGCCAGCGCCGGGGCCCATGAGGGCACGGTGAGAGCGATCACGTCGCCCTTCTTGACCTGCAGCGTCGTTTCGAGCGGGAACTGGGCGGTCTTGCCGAAGTAGGGTTCGAGTTTGACGAGCGGGCTCTGAGAGATGAGCTTGTAGGTGAGGTTCGGTTTCTTCTGCGGGCGCAGGATTGCGATTCCGGCGGTGGACGCGCCGCCCTCGTTGGTGTTGAAGAACTTGATCTGCGTGGCGTTTGGCTTGCCGAGGGAGATCGTCCAGGCCACGATCGTGCCCGAGCGTGGCGCCGACAGGATGTTCGTGGCGGAGCCCACCTTGACCTGGAAGCCGGTCGTACGGCTTACCGCCAGGCAGGGAGTGGCGGGGCAGCTGGGCACGGTTTCGGGTGTGGTGGCGCCGATCACGCCGACTTCGCTGAGGGTGGCCGGAGCGATGGCGGGCAGCGCCAGCAGAGCCAGTGCGGTTCCCCCCAGGATTGCCGTGAATTTGCGTCGCATATGCGTCATGAACACGCCCGCCTCGGAAATGGTGCGGTCGCTTTAGATTCGTTGTGCGCCGGTCAGTTCCTGCGCCGCGGAGGCGATCTCCTGCGGATCGCCCGGTGCGGGCGTCCAAGGAAGCCGCAGCGGGTCGTCGACGTAGCGCGGAATGACGTGGACATGGAAGTGGAACACGGTCTGCCAGGCGACAGCGCCACAGGAGTTGACGAGGTTGACGCCGTCGGCCTCCAGGCGCTCGCGCATACGCGAGGCGAGACGCTGCGAAGCGAGCGCAACGGCCGCCAGATCGTCAGAAGCGACCGTCAGCAGGTCGGAGCTGTGCGCGCGCGGGATCACCAACGCGTGACCGCGCGTGGCGGGATTGATGTCCATGAAGGCGATCGTGCGCTCGTCTTCGTCGACGATCGTCGCGGGCAGCTCGCGGGCGAGGATCTTGCAGAAGATGCAGTCGGGATCTGGCATGGCCGAAGCCTAGACCCTCCCGGCCCGAACCAGCTGGCGTGCGTGCATTAGGGCCTGCTCGCGGGTGCGAACCTCGCCGGCGTACTGCGCGGCGGTCAGCTCGCGCAGGATCTCGCCGAGTCGTGGACCCGCAGTGATCTCAAGCGCACTCGCCAGCTCGTCTCCACGCCACAGCGACGCCGGCGGTCCATCCGAGCGCCAGCGCAGCGCGTCGGCGAGCAGCGGCCGCGCGACGCGCATGTGCGCGGCGATCGCCTCGGCGGCGCGATCACCGCGCGTGGCAAGCCGATCGGCTACCGACAAAAGCGTGACGTCGACCTCGACCGGAGACGCGCTTCGCAGATAGTCGAAGACCGTGCGCCGCGCGAGCGGTTGAGGCTCGTGCACGAGGAAACCGAGCCGCAGGTGGTGGCGCACGAGCGCGGCGACGTGCACGCGCAGGCGCTCGCTCGCGCGCAGACGCTCCAACACCGTGCGCGCGAGCTCCGCCCCACGCGCGTCGTGGTCGAAGAACGTGATGCGCCCGTCGGCGCGCACGGCGCCTGTGAGCGGCTTGGCGGCGTCGTGCAACAGCGCTCCCCAGCGCAGCGCATCGCCGCGTGTCAGCTCATCGGCCAGCGGCTCGCGCAGCAGCTCCGCGACCGGATCAGCCAGCTCGGCGCTGCCCAGCACCTCTCCCGGGTCCGCCTGCAGAGCGATCGTGTTGGAGAGCACCTCGAGCGTATGACCGTGCACGTCGCGATGGTGGTAGCGACTCTGTTGCACTCCCCGCAGCTCCTCCAACTCTCCCAGCACGGCCGCGGTGACCCCAAGCGAGTCCATCAGCGCCAGGCCCTCGAGCACACGCGAGGAAGCGACGATGCGGCGCAGCTCCATGAACACTCGCTCACCGGACACATTCCGCAGCTGCGGCGCCGCCACCGAGGCGGCGTGCGCTGTCTGCGACTCGACCTCGAGGTCGAGGTCGAGGGCAAGACGGACAAGGCGCAGAACACGCAGGGGATCGTCGGCGAACGTGCGCGCGGAGGCCATGCGCAGTCGGCGTGCAGCCAGATCCCCGAGCCCCCCGAGGGGATCGATCGGCGCACCCCCCGAGATCGGCTCGGCGATCGCGTTGACGGTGAAGTCGCGCAGCGCCAGATCCGCCGGCAGCGAGCCGCCGCGCAGCGGCTGTACGTCGACCTGCCAGGAGCGATCCCGAGCCATCACCCGCCATCCGGAGAACTCCTCGGAGAGCTCGAAGCAGGCGGCCCCGCGCGCAGCCCGAGCGATTGTGCGCGCCGCCGTCTGCGGCGAGCCATCGACGACGATGTCCAAATCGAACGTCTCGCGACCGAGAGCCCGATCGCGCGGGGCGCCTCCCACCAGCCATGCGTCGGCGCCGGCCAGCGCCGCGCGAACCGCGTCCAACGCCTCTCCAGGCTGCCCGTCGCTCACGACGGCTGCGCAGACGAGGGTGCGTACGTGCGCGGGACCCGCGCCGACAGCCCGCAGGTGACCTCGTAGTTGATCGTGCCCATACGCCCCGCAAGCTCCTCGGCCGTGATCCGTTCGGGACCGCTCGTGCCGATCAGGATCGCCTCGACGCCGCACAGCTCCCGCGCCGCGGAGTCGGGACCGAGATCGACCGCGACGTTGTCCATGCTGACGGTCCCCACCAACGGCAGGCGCGAGCCGGCGATGAGCACGTCGGCGGCGCCCGACAGAGCGCGCCTGAAACCATCGCCGTAGCCGATCGGCAGCACACCGAGATGGGTGTCCCGATCGGCCACGAACCGCCGGCCGTAGCCGGTGCTCTCACCGACATGACTGAGCTTCACATCCGCGACATACGAGCTGAGCGTGAGCGCCGGGCTGAGGTCGTGCGCGAGCGGATCCAGGTTGAACGGATCGAGTCCATAGATCGCGATCCCACAACGAGCCATGTCGAAGTGGGAGCGAGGCTCGCGCAGCACCGCGGCGCTGTTGGCCGCATGCACGAGAACGTCGGGATGCTCGGCGCGCACCGCCTGTGACCAGTCGCGAAACACCGTGAGCTGGCGCTCGAAGAAGCCCTCGTCGGCGGGAACGTCCGCGGTGGCGAAATGGGTCATCACCCCCGCCAGCCGCACCCCCGAGGAGGCGGCGGCCGCCGCCACGACCTGCGATGCCTCGCTGGAGTCGCGCGTGCCGAGACGACCCATGCCCGTGTCGAGCTTGACGTGCACGCGTGCAAGACCCGAGACGAGCGCCGCGGCCTCGGACGCGAGCTCAACCGTACGCTCGCGCCACACGACGATGTCCGCCCGCAGCTCGATCGCCCGTTCGATCTCCCCGCGGTCGGCGAGCGCGCCCATGACCAGCACCGGCGCCTCGATGCCGGCTTCGCGCAGCTCGGCCGCCTCCTCGACGGTCGCCACCGCCAGCCAGGCCGCGCCGGCTTGCAGGGCTGCGCCTGCGCACTCGACGGCGCCATGGCCGTAGCCGTCGGCCTTGACGACCGCGCACAGCCGCGAGCCGTCCAACACCTCGAGCAGGCGAGTGCAGTTGTGGACGATCGCGCCCAGATCGACCCTCGCCGTGGCGCGCGCGAGGCTCATACGCCGACCTCCCGCGCCTTTGGCAGAGTCGCGATCACGTCGCTCGCGATCACACCCTCGGCCGCACCTTGCGCTCGCGCCGCCAGACGCCCGGCCTGGACGTGCAGCAGCACACCGGCCGCGGCCGCCGTGAACGGCGGCAGACCCTGGGAGAGCAGCGCCGCAATCGCACCGCAGAGCACGTCCCCGCTGCCGGCTGTCGCCAGTGCGGGGCTGTCGCCGGGACTGACCGCGACCAGACCGCAGGGATCGGCCACGAGCGTGTCGTCTCCCTTGAGCACCACCACGGCACCGGCGCGCGTCGCCGCCTGCCGCGCGCAGGCCAGACGTTCGCGCGCGATCTGAGCGGTGTCGGTGTCGAGCAGCCGCGCGAGCTCTCCCGGATGGGGAGTCAACACCGTTGCGGCGCTCCGCTGGGCGAGATCATCCAGATGTCCGCCGCCATGAGCGCCGGAGTTGCCCGCGTGCGCGTTCAGACCGTCGGCGTCGAGCACCAGCGGTATCTCGGCACGGCGTGCGAGCGCGCGGGCGAACGCGACCGCGTGATCGCCGCGTCCGAGCCCGGGCCCGAGCGCGAGCGACCCTCCCCGCCGCGAAGCCTCGAGCACGACCTCGACGCCCGCTGGGGTCAGTGCCCCGTCGGAGTCGGGCAAGCCGCGAGTCATCAGCTCCGGTGGGCCGCCGCTCGCGACGATCGCCTGCTGCGAGGCCGGGATGCAGGCGGTGACATAACCGGCGCCCGCGCGCATCGCACCGAGCGCCGCCATGCGCGGCGCTCCCGTCAGCCCCCGTGAGCCGCCCGCAACGAGCACGTGCCCGGAGGTGAACTTGGTGGAGGCGGCCGTGCGGCGCGGGAGCAGGCTCAGAATCGAGAGCGCGATCAACCCGATCTCGGCATCTGCGGGAGACCCGCGGGGAATGCCGATGTCGATCACCTCCACCTCGCCGGCGTGGGCCTTGCCGGGATGTATCCACAGTCCCGGCTTGGCCGCATGAAACGTGACGGTCGCCGTGGCGCGCACCGCGGCGCCCGCGACCACACCCGTGGAGGCGTCCACCCCAGAGGGCACATCGACGCTGATCACCGGCGCGGTGCCCTCTTCGAGCGCCTCGATCGCCGTGCCGACCTCGCCGCGGGGCTCGCCCGCAAAGCCCGTCCCGAGCAGGGCATCGACGATCACGCTCGCCCGTGTGAGCGAGTCCAAGCCGCTCGCGAGGTCCACCGGCGCGGTGCCCGGCAACCGTTCGAGGTTCACGCGCGCGTCCGCGCTCAACTTGGCGATCTCTCCCGCGCACACGATCGTGACCGCCCGCCCCGCCTCGCGCAGCAAGCGCGCGACGACCAGCCCGTCGCCGCCGTTGTTGCCCGTCCCGCACATCACCACCACCGGTCCGTCGGGCGCGAGCCTCTCGATCGTGCGCACGACTCCCGCTCCCGCCCGCTCCATCAGATCGAGCGAGGGCACGCCCCGCTCCTCGATCGCCCAGCGGTCGACCGCCCGCATACGCTCGGCGTCGGGCAATGGCGTCAACCAGTCAGGAAGCGAATCCACGCCCCGCGATGCTAGATGACTACTCCACCGTCACGGTCTTCGCCAGGTTGCGCGGCTGATCGACGTTCAGGCCACGCCGACGCGCGATCTCGTACGCGAGCAGCTGCAACGGGATCACCGCGAGGATCGGCTGCAACATCCAATCGACGGCCGGGACGCAGATGACCGAGTCGGCGTGCCGGACGATCTGCTCGTTGCCGGCCGTCACGATCGCGATCACGTGCGCGCCCCGGGCGCGCACCTCCTGCATGTTCGAGGCGATCTTCTCCAGCACCGGCGAGTCGGTGGCGACCGCCACGACCGGCGTCTGCTCGTCCAGGAGCGCGATCGGGCCGTGCTTCATCTCCCCCGCGGCATACGCGTCGGTGGCGATGTAGGAGATCTCCTTCAGCTTCAGCGCTCCCTCCAGCGCCACCGGCAGGCCCACGTGACGGCCGATGTACAGGAAGAACTCGCTGCGCCAGTGCGCATCGGCGATGCCCCGTACCTGCGCTTCGATGCCCTCGCCGTCGGCCGCGCGCGCCTGACCCGTCAATTCGGCGATTCGGTGCGGCAAGCGCTTGAGCTCGGACACCAGCTCGGTGATCCGTCCGGGAGGGAGCGTTCCCCGCAACTGGGCCAGACGCAGCCCGAGCAGGTACATGACCGCGACCTGGCACAGGAACGTCTTGGTCGCCGCGACACCGATCTCCAGGCCCGCGCGGGTGAACAGCACACCATCGGCATCGCGCGTGGCCTGCGAGCCCATCACGTTCGTGATCGCCAGCACCTTCGCGCCGGCAGCACGCGCCATCCGCATCGCCGCCAGCGTATCCGCGGTCTCGCCCGACTGGCTGATCCCGATCACGAGGTCTCCCTGTCCGAGCACCGGATTGCGGTAGCGGTACTCCGAGGCCACGTCCATCTCGACCGGCAGGCGCGCCCACTCCTCGATCGCATAACGGCCGATCAGGCCGGCGTGGTAGGAGGTGCCACAGGCCACCACCACGATCCGGCGCACGTCGGAGAGCAATGCCTCGTCCAGCGCGCCCTGCTCTTCGAGATCGACACCGTCCCCGGCCGCCGTGCGATCGGAGATCGTGTCGGCAACCGCATCCGCCTGTTCGTGGATCTCCTTGAGCATGAACGTCTCATAGCCGCCCTTCTCGGCAGTGTCCTCGTCCCAGTCGACCGTCTCCACGGCCCGCTGCAGCTCCTCGCCCGCCGGCGTCGTGATCGTCACGCCCTCGGGACGCAACACGACGATCTCGTCGTTGTCCAGCCACTGCACACGCCTGGTCTGCGCCAAGAACGCGGGCACGGCCGAGGCGACGAACTGCTCGCCCTCGCCGCGGCCCACGATCAGCGGGCACTCGCGGCGGGCGCCGACGAGCGTTTCCGGATCGTCGAGGCTCATCGCCACGAACGCGTAGTGGCCCTGCAGTTCGGCGTAAGCGGCACGTACCGCGTCGGGCAGATCGCCGTCGTGGTGGGATGCGATCAGGTGCGCGATCGTCTCGGCGTCGGTCTCGGAGGTGAACACGCACCCTTCCGCGGCGAGGCGTTCCTTCAGCTCGATGTAGTTCTCGACGATCCCGTTAACGACCACGTGCACGCGGTCATGAGAGTCATAGTGAGGATGGGCGTTCTCCTCGCTGACCCGTCCGTGCGTCGCCCAGCGAGTGTGACCGATGCCGGTCGTCGCGGGCTTCGCCGCGAGCGCGACGGCACCGCCGTCCGGCGCACCGGCCTGTCCGTCGAGCTTGCCCCGCAGCGCGCCGAGGTTGCCCACGGCGCGCACGGACTCAATGCGCCCGTCCTCGATCGTCGAGATTCCCGCCGAGTCGTACCCCCGGTACTCCAGGCGCGTCAGCCCGCCGAGCAGCAGCTCACGGGCAGGGCGCCCACCGACATACCCGACGATCCCACACATCGCTCGAAGATATCAGCGGTTTCACCGCGCGCCCGGACGCGATGGACGTATTGACACCTCAGGTCAGCTCGCGCTCGACCAGCGCGACCAATCGCTCGCAGACCTCCCGCGCCTCGGTGTCGGTGGGCGCCTCGACCATCACCCGCACGAGCGGCTCGGTGCCGCTCGCTCGCACCAGCACGCGCCCGCGCCCGCTGAGCGCCTCGTCCTCGGCCGCAACGGCGCTCCTCACCGCCTCCGAGCCGTGCAGCGCCTCGCGGTCGCGAACCCGCACGTTCACCAGCCGCTGGGGCAGCTTTGCCATCGCGTGACGCTCGCGCAGATCCGTCCCGGCGAGCGCCTCGAGCGTGAGCAGGGCACCGGCGATACCGTCGCCGGTGCGGTTGAACCCGAGCTCGATCAGATGCCCGGACTGCTCTCCGCCGAACGTCCACCCACGCGCGAGCAGGTCCTCCAACACGTACCTGTCCCCCACCTTCGCGCTCGCCACCTCGATCCCAGCCTGCGCCATCGCCGTGTGAAAACCGTAGTTGGTCATCACCGTCACGACCACCCCACCGCCGCGCAACCGCCCGGCCTCGCGCAGATGCAATGCCGCGAGCGCCATCAGCTCGTCACCGTCGACGACCGCGCCGGCGCCATCCACCGCGAGCACCCGATCGCCATCCCCGTCGAAGGCGAACCCCAGCGCATGCCCTCCCGCAACGACCCGCTCAGCCAATCGCTCGACGTGCGTGGAGCCGCAGTCGGCGTTGATGTTGCGCCCGTCCGGCGCGTCCGCGACGGCGGTCACGCTCGCACCGAGCCGCCTGAATATCTCCGGGGCGACCCTGTATGTGGCGCCGTTGGCGCAGTCGAGCAGCACATCGAGGCCGGCGAGATCGAGCTCCGCGAAGCGCGAGTGCAGCTCGCGCAGATAGTCCTCGTCGGCGCCGCGCAGCTCGCGTATGCGCCCGATCTGAGGCAACGCCCCCGGCGCTGCGCTCGTGCGCCCCGCGCCAGGCAAAGCGGTGTCGTCGGCCGTGCGCTCCCCGGAGGCACGCTCCAACTCCAGCTCGATCTCGAGCTCCGTCGCGTCGCTCAGCTTGTACCCGTCGCCACCGAAGAACTTGATCCCATTGTCCTGGTAAGGATTGTGCGAAGCCGACAGCACCGCCGCCAGATCGAAGTCATAGCGAGCTATCAACAGCGGCGCAGCGGGCGTCGGCAGGACCCCGCCGAGCAGCGCTTCCCCGCCGGCCGCGGCCACTCCCGCCGCGACCGCCGCCTCCAGCATCTCGCCCGACTCGCGGGTGTCACGAACGATCAGCACCCGCGGCCGCCGCGCTCCCGTGAGGCGCGTGGCAGCCTGCGCGAGCCCCAGCGCGAGCTCCGCGCTCAACAGCTCGCCCGCGACACCGCGCACCCCGTCGGTCCCGAACAGCTTGCGGCTCATCCGATCACCACCGCCGACAACGCCGTCTCCATCCGGCACACCCCGCCTTGCCGGCCACGCCGGTCTAGCGCTTGGAGAACTGCGGCCGCTTGCGCGCCTTCTTCAGCCCGGCCTTCTTGCGCTCCTTCGCGCGCGAGTCGCGCGTCAGGAACCCACGGCGCTTGAGCTCGCCGCGCAAATTGGGGTCGGCCTCCAACAACGCCCGCGAGACACCGTGGCGCAACGCTCCCGCCTGCGCCGAGATGCCACCGCCGTGCAACCGCGCGACGACGTCCATGCGGTCCTGATATCCGACCGTCTCGAGCGGCTGGCGAATGTTGCGCTGCAGCGTGATCCTGGGAAAATGCTCCTCCAGGACGCGTCCGTTGACCAGGTAGGTGCCGGTGCCGGGTCGCAGCGTCACCCTCGCGATCGCCGTCTTGCGCTTGCCGGTCGCGCGGTATCGCGCGCCCGAGGCGAGATCGATCGCGGCGGTCGAGATCGGCTCGGCGATCGTCTCCTCGTCCTCGCGCGGCTCACCCTCGCCGCCGGCCCCCTCGACATCCTGCTCGTAGGCCTCCGCGACATTCGCGTACGGATCCGCGGGATCGCTGTCGCGACCCAGCGGGTCGGCGCCCTCGGGGACGATGTCCACCTCGAGGTGCGCCCCGGGCACCGCGGGCTTCTCGCGGGGAGCGGCCTCCTCGGCCTCCTCCTCTTCCTCCAACTCGACCTCGACGGCCTCCGCCTCGAGCTCCTGCGCGACCTCGGCCACGACCTCCTCGGCGATCTCCTCAGCCACGGCCTCGATCTCCGCTTCGACGACCGCCTCAACGATCTCCTCGGCCACGGCCTCCTCCACGGCCTCCTCGAGCGCCTCCAGAGGGGCGTCCTCGGCGGACCCGGCGATCTCCATCGCATCCTCGCTCGGGACGGCGTTGCCCGCGATCGGCTCGCGCGGCTCGGTCTCGGCGGGGGCATGGCTCTCCGGGTGCTCCATCGCCTCCTGCGCCGCCTCCAGCGCGGCATCCTCGACGGAGCCGGCGATCTCGCTCGCCTCCTCACTCGGGACGGCGTGCGCGGGGGTCTCGGGGTTCTCGGGGGTCTCGTCGTCGGCCATGGTGCTCTCTACGCCTCTATCTCGAGTGGTTGCGGCTTCTGTGCGTCATGCGGATGCTCAGGACCCGCGTAGATCTTCAGCTTCGTGATCTGCTTACGCGCGAGCCGGTTGCGGGGCATCATGCCTTTGACCGCGAGCCTGATGACCTCCTCGGGTCGCCGCGCGATCATCTCCTCGAACGTCCGCGAGCGCAGCCCGCCCGGATAGCCGGAATGGCGGTAGTAGCGCTTGTCCGTGCGCTTGCTCCCGGTGACCGAAACCTTCTCCGCGTTGATCACCACGACGAAATCGCCCGTGTCGATGTGCGGGGTGTACTCGGGCTTGCGCTTGCCCCGCAGCACGTCCGCTATCTGCGTCGCCAGGCGCCCGAGCGTCTTGCCGTTCGCGTCGACCAGCAGCCAATTGCGCTCGCGATCGGTCGGCTTGGCCACATATGTCTTAGTCGAGGGGGTCATCACGTGAAAAAAGCCGCACGTCACGCGCGGCGCAGCGCAGCATCATAGCCCAGACCCAGTCTCGTCGCCCCTGGCTGCGTCCTCAGTCGCTCGCGTACGTATTAGTACGCCACGCTCCCTGCGTCCCAGCCAGGAACGACGATCCGTCGGTCTGGGGCTGCTGAAGTTCCCTTGGGCACTTCCTGGCTCTCGCGGTGCCGACTGCTGCGGTGACCGGTGCCGGCGAGGTTGTGGGAGGAGCGGGCTATGGGTCTCCCACCCCTATACAACCCCTGCTACTCCCACTCGATCGTGCCCGGCGGCTTGCTCGTGATGTCGAGCACCACCCGATTGACCTCGCGCAGCTCGTTGATCATCCGCGAGGCGATCGTCTCCAGCAGCTCGTACGGCAGTCGTGCCCAGTCGGCCGTCATCGCGTCGTCGCTCGTCACCGCGCGCACCACCACCACGTATCCGTACGTGCGCTCGTCCCCCTGCACGCCCACGGTCCTGACGTCCGGCAGCACGCAGAAGGACTGCCACAGCTCGCGATACAGCCCCGCGCCGCGGATCTCCTCCTGCAGGATGTGATCGGCCTCGCGCAGCACGTCCAGGCGCTCCTTCGTGGCTTCGCCGCCGACCACCCTGATCGCCAGGCCCGGCCCCGGGAAGGGCTGGCGCCACACCAGCCGCTCGGGCAGCCCCAGCTCTGCCCCCACGGCCCTGACCTCGTCCTTGAACAGCGCCCGCAAAGGCTCGACGAGGTCGAACTTCAGATCGTCCGGCAGGCCACCGACGTTGTGGTGGGACTTGATCGTCGCCGCCCCCGTGCCGCCGCCGGACTCGATCACGTCCGAGTACAGCGTGCCCTGCACCAGGAACCCGGGCGGGTCCTGCACCGAGATCTTGCCGGCCTCCTCCTCGAACACCCTGATGAACTCCGCGCCGATCGCCTTGCGCTTGGCCTCGGGCTCGGTGACGCCGCGCAGCTTTGCAAGAAAGCGCTCCTCGGCGTCGACCGCCACCAGCGGCACCTTGAACGTGTCCCGGAACGCGCTCACCACCTGCTCGCCCTCGCCCTTGCGCATCAGCCCGTGATCGACGAACACGCACGTCAGCTGATCGCCGACCGCACGGTGCACGAGCAGCGCCGCCACCGAGGAGTCCACGCCGCCCGAGAGCCCGCAGATGACCTTGCCCTCCCCCACCTGCTTCCTGATCCGCTCGATCTGGTCTTCGACGATCGACCGCGCCGACCACGTGCGCTCGCAGCCCGCGATGTCCGTCAGGAAGCGCGTCAGGATCTCCTGCCCGTAGGGCGTGTGCACGACCTCGGGGTGGAACTGGATGCCGTAGATACCTCGGGTCGTGTCCTCCACCGCGGCCACCGGCGACGCGCTCGAGGACGCCAGCGCCGTGAACCCCGGCGGGGGCTCGAACACGGTGTCGCGATGGGACATCCAGCACGTCTGCTCCTTCGGCAGCCCCGCGAGCAGCCGTCCGGGCTCTGTGACCGTCAGGTCCGAGCGTCCGAACTCCCCCACCTCCGCCTGCTCGACCCGTCCGCCGAGCTCGTGCACGAGCAGCTGCATCCCGTAGCAGATGCCCATCACCGGCACCCCCAGCTCCAAGAGCCCCCGATCGAGCTTCGGCGCGTCCGGTGCGTACACCGATGCCGGACCGCCCGAGAGCACGATCCCGCGGGGCTTGCGCCTGGCCACCTCCTCCAGCGGCACGCTGTGCGGCAACAGCTCACTGAACACCCCGCAGTCGCGGATGCGGCGGGCGATCAGTTGGCTGTACTGGCCGCCGTAATCGAGGACGACTATCTCTTCGCTGGCCGCCGGCGCCCCATTCGGCCGCGCGGCGGCGTCCGCCGGCACGGTCGCAGTGGCGGCACCGTCAGTCATTTACGAGAGCTGCTGCCTTCCCGTTGACCGCCCCCATGCCGACGGCCTGATCGCGCTGCAGCGCCTTGCCCTCGGTCTGCAGCGCCGGCGCGATCACGACCTCCGCGCGGTTGAACTCGGCCAGATCCTTGTGTCCACACGTCGCCATCGAAGTGCGCAGGCCGCCGAAGAGGTTGAACGTGCCGTCGTTCTCGCGCGCCGGCCCGACGAGGATCTCCTCCAGCGAGCCGTTCTGCGTGGTCGCCACGCGTGCCCCGCGCGGCAGGGTCGGGTGAAACGTGGCCATGCCCCAGTGAAAGCCCCTGCCCGGCGCCTCGTATGCGCGAGCGAGCGGGGAGCCGATCATCACCGCGTCGGCACCCAGCGCGATCGCCTTCGACACGTCCCCGCCGTTGCTCATCCCACCGTCGGCGATCACCTGGCAGTACTCGCCCGTCTCCAGCATGTGCGTCGAGCGCGCATGCGCCACGTCGGCGATCGCCGTCGCCTGCGGCACGCCGATGCCGAGCACTCCCCTGGTCGTGCACGCCGCTCCCGGACCGACGCCCACGAGGACGCCGGCGGCGCCCGTGCGCATCAGGTGCAGTCCCGTGTGGTAGGAGGCACAGCCGCCGACCACCACCGGCACGTCCAGGCTGGGGATGAACTCCTTCAGGTTCAGCGGCTCGGACACCGTCGAGACGTGTTCGCCCGACACGACCGTGCCCTGGATCACCAGCACGTCCAATCCGGCCTCCAGCGCCAGCTCGTAGTAGTCGCGCACCCGCTGAGGCGTGAGCGACGCGGCCACGACGACTTTGCGCTCCTTGATCTCGGCGATCCGCTGGGAGATCAGCTCAGGCTTGACCGGCTCGGAGTAGATCTCCTGCATCTCCCGCGTGGCCGCCTCCTTGGGCAGCTGCGCGATCCGCTCCAGCTGCTCGTCGGCGTCCTCGTAGCGGGTGAAGATGCCCTCGAGGTTGAGCACCGCCAGCCCGCCCAGCCCGCCGATGCTCGCCGCCGTCTCTGGCGAGACGACTCCGTCCATCGCCGAAGCGAGCATCGGCAGCTCGAACTGATACGGACCCAGCTTCCAGCTGATGTCGATGTCGTCGGGATCGCGCGTGCGCCGCGAGGGCACGATCGCGATGTCGTCGAAGCCGTACGCCTGGCGGGCTTTCTTGCCGCGCCCGATCTCTATCTCCATCGCGGCATCCTTTCAGTTCGCGCGGACGATATGACCATCGCTCGAGGGTGTCGCTCAGGGCGGTGAGGCGACGGGAGAGCCCTTCGCCCGTCGTTGTGGGTGCGCGCGGCCAAGTGGGTTCGAGCATAGCAATGCTCACAACCGCTCTTGGGCCCTTGGATATGCTCGTTTGAGCATGAACGGCAAGGCTTTTCCAAGCTACGACCCACACGCGATCGAGGCCCGCCGGCAGGCCGCCTGGCGCGAGCGCGACGCCTTCGTGACGCCCCCGGTCGAGCGCGAGCGCCCACGCCGCTACATCAAGCCCTCGGCGCCGTTCACGTCCGGCAACATCCACATCGGCCATGTCCGCTCCTACTCGATCGGAGACGCCTACGCGCGCTTTCAGCGCGCACGCGGCGAGGACGTGCTGTTCGCGTTCGGCTTCGACGCCTTCGGCCTGCCGGCCGAGCTGGGCGCGATCGACCGTGGCGAGGCTCCAAGTGACTGGGTCGCGCGCTGCGCCGAGCACATGACCGGCCAGTTGCTGCGCCTGGGCTACTCCTTCGACTGGGAGCGCACCTTCATGAGCTCCGACGCACAGATGTACCGCTGGTCGCAGTGGCTGTTCGTGACGCTGCTGCGCGCCGGTCTCGTGTACCGGGGCACGGGCGTCGTGGATTGGTGTGACACCTGCCAGACCACGCTCGCCACGATCCAGGTCGAGGACGGTGAGTGCTGGCGCTGCCACAACCCCGTGCGCCTGATCGAGCGCCCGACCTGGTACCTGCGCATCAGCGCCCACGTGCCCGAGAACGACCGGCAGCTGGCCGAGCTGGCCGAGAGTGGTCGCTGGGACGAGGTCGCGCTCTCGAGCCAGCGCTTCGTGCTCGGGCGCGTCGACGGCGTCGAGGTCGACCTCAGCGCGGCCGACGGCACCCGTCTGAGCGTGTTCACCCCGCACGTCGACGCGCTGGAGGCGGCGCGCTTCGTGCTGATCTCCCCCAAGCATCCCGAGATCGACGCCTGGGCCGGGGACCCGCAGGTCCGCGCGCAGCTGGAGGAGCTGCGCTCCAGCGGCCTGCAGCGCAGCTCGCGCGACGCCGCCGCCATCGGACTGATCGACACCGGTCGCACCCTGCCCGCGCCCGCGGGCGGCGGTTCGCTGCCGGTGCTCATCTCTCCCGGCGTCGATGGGCGCTTCGGCGCGACCGCCGTCTTCGGCGTTCCCGAGCACGATCGCACCGACGAGACGATCGCCGAGCGGCTGCAGGACCTTCTGGGCGACTCAGATCCCGGAGCGCGCCCGCAGCCGACGGCGAGCGCGACGAGCGACACCGAGCCGCCCAACGGCGCAACGGCGAGCGACGGCGCAGCCGGCCCACCGCGCCCTGCCGTGCGCTACAAGGCCGAGGACTTCTCGATCTCGCGCCAGCGCTCCTGGGGCACCCCGATCCCGATCGTCTACTGCGAGGGCGACTGCGGGATCGTGCCCGTCCCGCTCGAGCAGCTGCCGGTGGCGCTGCCGCTGGACCTGGTGCCGACCGGCGCCGGCAACCCGCTGGCCGAGCGCGCGGACTTCGTGCACACCACCTGCCCCGCCTGCGGCGGCCCGGCGCGTCGTGAGACGGACACGCTCGACTGCCATTTCGACGCCCTCTGGCTGTGGGTGCCCGTGTGCGTTCCCCCCGCCGAGCGCGAGCGCCCGCTGGATGAGATCCTCGCGCTGGAGGACCTGCGGGCGTGGCTGCCCTGCGAGCGCGTCGTCGCCGGCTCGGACAGCGGCAACTTCGTCTTCGACCAACGCATCGTCACCAAGGCGCTGCGCGACATCGGACCGCTCGCGTTCCTCGCCGACGGCGAGCCGTTCGCGGGCTGCCTGTTTCACGAGATGGTCATAAGCGACGGGCGCAAGATGAGCAAGCATCTCGGCAATGTCGTCGACCCCGACGCGCTCGTGGAGCGCTACGGCGCGGACACCGTGAGGCTCGCGGTGCTCTACGCCGCGCGCCCGCAGAAGACCCTCAACTGGAGCGACTCGGCGGTGTTGCGCGCCCACCGCTTCCTCACCCAGGTATGGGAGTTCTCGCGGTCGCGCATGCTCGCCGACCCGCCGCCTACCGTAGTCGAGCAGGCGGCCGACGAGGCGCCCGTCAGAGACAAGACCGAGCATTTGCGCCTGAAACTCGCGCAGTGGTGCGAGAAGGCCGCGGAGAAGATCACCGAGGACATGCAGGGTCTGGAGATGCACAGCGCCGTGCGCAACGTCATGCGCCTGTTCGACCGCATCCGCGACTTCGAGAAGCGCGTGCTCGCGCGCGAGCAGGAGTTGAGCGCGGCCGACCACGAGGCCCTGCTGGACGCGCTGGGCGTGCTCGCGCAGCTGCTCGAGCCGCTCGCCCCGCACGTCGCGCAGGAGCTGTGGATCGCGCTCGGTAACGACGGCGACACGCAAACGCCGTGGCCCGGCGTATCTTCCCCGGTACCGGCATGAGCCCTGTGTCCAGCACCCCATCCAGCGGCAGCACCGACCGGGTGCCCCGCAAGCGGACGCGCTCGTGCGCGACCGACCTCGTCTGCCATCGCTGCGAGAACCGCTATCCACTGACCGACGCCGTGTTCGCGTGCCCGGACTGCGGCAAGGGCCTGGACGTCGTCTATGACTACGAGCTCGCCGCCCGCCACTTCAAGGAGTTCCCCAGCTCTGAGCGTCCACAGAACATCTGGCACTTCGAGGAGCTCCTGCCGATCGTCGACGCCGCCGCACAGGCGCGCGTGGGGCAGTTCTCCGGCTACACGCCGCTGATCCGCGCCGACCGTCTCGGCGCCGAGCTGGGGCTCGACAACCTGTACCTGAAGGACGACTCGAGCAACCGACCGAGCCTTTCCTACAAGGATCGCGTCGTCTCGATGTCGGTGGCCCGGCTGCTGGAGCGCGGCAAGACCGAGATCGGCTGCGTATCCACCGGCAACGTCGGCACGGCCGTCGCCTCGCTGGCCGCCAAGGCGGGTGTGGACGCCTACGTGTTCTATCCCAACGCCCTGGAGATCACCAAGGCCCGCGTGTGCATGGCGCTCGGCGCGAAGGTCTGTCAGGTGGAGGGCAACTACGACGAAGCCAACCGTCGCTGCCGCGAGATCGCCGAAGCGACCGGCATGGACTTCGCCAACATCACGCTGCGCCCGTTCTACGCCGAGGGCGCCAAGACCGCCGCGTTTGAGATCGTCGAGCAGCTCGGCTGGGACGCACCGGACCACATCGTCACGGCGGCCGCCGGCGGCACGCTCTCGTCTCGACTCCACAAGGGCCTGAGCGAGCTGCAGCTGATGGGGCTGTCCGAGACCGACGGCACGCGTATCGACATCGCTCAGCCCAGCGGGTGCAACCCGATCGCCTCGGCGATCCTCGCCGAGGAGGCCGAGGTCCATCCGGTGACACCCGAGACGGCCGCGCACTCGCTGGCCATCGGCGCGCCCGGCGACGGCTACCTGGTGATCGACGCCGTGCGCAAACGCGGAGGAACCGGCGGCTTCGCGAGCGACCCGGAGATCTTCGCCGGCATCGACCTGCTGGCGGCCACCGAGGGGCTGCTGACCGAGCCGGCCGGCGGCACCACGATCGCGGTGTTGGAGAAACTGGCCGCAGCCGGGCATTTTGCCCCCGGCGACACCGTGGTCGCGATGATCACGGGCAACGGGCTGAAGACACTCGACGAGCATCCACAGAAGCCCTGGCCGGACAAGATCGCCTGCGAGCTCGACGCGATGCTCGCCGCGCTCGAGGGCCTCGGACGCGAGCCCAGCCCGGTCGCGGCGTAGGCAGCCCGGTCGCGGCGTAGGAGGGATCGCGGCGGCGTAAGGTGGATCGCACCCCGGCGGGGAACGTTGGGCAAACGCCCGCGACCAAGCCCGATCCGGCCAGGCCGCGAGCAGTCCTATCCGTCGAGTGCCACCGGGCGGTACTCCCTGGTGGTGGGGTCCTGCTCCATCAGGCCGATCGTCTTGAGCGTCTTGACGTAGCGGTGGGTCGTGGAGGGCGACATGCCGAGCTGGTTGGCAAGCTCGATGATCGGGCGCCAGGGCCGGTCGGGGCCGTAGCACGCGAGCACCGACAGACCACGCAGCAATGACTGCGAGAGCTGGGGATCCTCCAGCGCGGCAGTCAGCGCTTCCTGGGAGGCACGCTGCAGGTCATACGCCCTGCGGTGACTGCCCGAGGGTGGGTCGTGGGCGTTGTCCAGGGCCGCCAGCAGCAGGTTCGACACTGTGCCGCTGGGGCTCTTGCTCGCCGCGCGCATGACCTGCTCGACCTGCACCGGCGAGAGGGTGATCGAGATGTAGTCGTTGTCGTTGTCGTGCTTGCTCATTCTGTTCGTCTCCCCAGGTGAGATTGACAGCGAGGCCCATCCGAGCGGAGATGGACTCCTTCTCTAGTTCTTTTCGAATACCACTCGCGTTCGGATCATCGGCCACCCCCAGATAGCGGAACTGTATTGGATTCGCCGGTCGTATCGTCTGGCGCATCGATCCGCGCGGCGCTCTGATACACCCCCGGGGCGATGGACGATCTCGAGCCTCCGCGCCCCCCACAGCGTTCGCGGGGCCGCCCGTCGATGCCCTCCACGCCAACCGGGCGCGCCGGCCTGCTGATCGCCGTGCTGGTGCTGGCGGGCGTGCTGGTCTACGCGATCTCGCGCCTGAACCTGAGCCGCGTGGGGCACGCCCTGATCACCGCCACGCCCGGCTGGATCGTGCTCGCGCTCGCCCTGATGGGGCTCTCGCTGCTGTTGCGCGCGATCTCCTGGCACGAGGTGCTGCGAGCCGCCCTGCCCGATACACAACTCGCCTGGGCTCCCGTGCTCCGCGCGACGATGATCGGGGTGATGGCCTCAGCCATCTTCCCGGGACGCATCGGCGAGCCCACTCGCATCGTCGTGCTCTCGCGCCGCCTGGAGGGCCAGCAGCGACGGCTGCTGCCGATCGTGACCGGGACGGTGTTCTCGCAGACGCTGATCAACCTGCTCGCGCTCGCGATCCTCGCGTCGGTCACGTTCAGCAGCATTCCCGTGCACGGCCGCTTCGCGGCGATCCTGGCGGTCGCCGCGGTCCCCTTGGCACTATGCGCGCTCGTGCTCCTGGGGCCGGGCCTGCTGCGTCTCGGTCGGCGGTCGCGCTCGGTGCGGGTACGGCTGGCCGCGGCGACGATCGCGCGCCTGCTGGGACTCGCCAGACAGGGCCTGGCCGTGTTCGTGACCCCCCGCCACGGCATCGCCGCGGTGGCCGCGCAGATGTGCGCCTGGATGCTCCAGTGGCTCGCCTGCTACGCGGTCCTGCTCGCACTGGGCGTGCCCGCCGACCCCACGCTCGTGGCGGCCGCCGCGGTGCTGCTCGCGGTGAACGTCAGCGCGGTGCTGCCGGCGACGCCTTCGAACGTGGGCGTGTTCCAGGCCGCCTGCCTGGTCGTGCTCGCCGCTTACGGCGTCGGCGCGGGCCAGGCGATTGCGTACGGGATCGTGCTGCAGGCCGTCGAGGTCGTCACCGCCCTGGCCCTGGGCATACCCGCGCTGCTCGGCGAGGGTATGACGTGGCGGGACATCCGTGTGAGCACCAACACACGGATAGATCACGACGATACCTAGCGGGTCGTTGGTCAAGCTGGCCGATCGCAGATCCCGTCGATCTGCGATCGGTAAGGACGCAGGGAGCGTGGCGTACTACGTACGCGAGCGACTGAGGACGCGGCCTGGCGCCGTGCCAGCGACCCGCTAGGAGACGAGCGCTCGTAGGGACTGCTTGAGGGAATGTGTCGTCTGCAGCACGGCCGTGGGCTCGTAGCCGCAGTGCGCCATGCAGTTCTCGCAGCGCGGGTCCTTGCCGCGACCGTACTTGTCCCAGTCGGTCGTCTCGAGCAGCTCTTTGTAGGTGCTCGCGTAGCCGTCGGACATCAGGTAGCAGGGGCGCTGCCAGCCGAACAGCGAGTAGCTCGGGATCCCCCAGGCGGTGCAGTCGAATTCGGCCTTGCCTTCGAGGAAGTCGAGGAACAGCGGGCTGTGGTTCAAGCGCCAGCGCTTGCGACGGCCTTCGCCGAAGGCCTCCTTGAACAGCCTGCGCGTCTCGGTGACGCCGAGGAAGTGCTCCTGGTCGGGGGCTTTCTCATAGGCGTAGGCCGGTGAGATCATCATCTCGTCGACCTCGAGATCGTCGTTGAGGAAGTCGAGCACCTCGCGCACCGTCTTGGGCGAGTCGTGCGTGAAGAAGGTCGTGTTGGTCGTCACCCGAAACCCGGCCGCCTTCGCGGCCTTGATCGCCGAGACGGCCTTGTCGAACACGCCCTCGCGCTCGACCGAGGCGTCGTGGCGCTCGCGCAGACCGTCCATGTGCACCGCCCAGGAGAAGTAGGGGCCGGGCTTGAAGTCTCCGAGCTTCTTCTCCAGCAGCAGCGCGTTCGTGCAGAGGTAGACGAACTTCTTGCGTTTGACCAGCTCGTCCGCGATCACGTGGATCTCGGGGTGGATCAAGGGCTCGCCGCCGGCGATCGAGACCATCGGCGTACCGCTCTCCTCGATCGCCGCGATCGCCTGCTCGACCGGCATCCGCCGGCGCAGCTCGTGCTCGGGATGCTGGATCTTGCCGCAGCCGGAGCAGGCGAGGTTGCACTGAAACAGCGGCTCGAGCTCGACTATCAGCGGGAACTTGTCGCGCCGCGCGAGCCGCTGGCGCATCAGATACCAGCCCATGCGCGTGCTCTGCCTGACTCGGACCACCATGGTCGTACCTTAGCCCTCCCCGTCCCAGACTCCAAGCGCGAGAGCCGAGGCGCGGCGCAGCATCCGTGCCGCCTTCAGCGCGCCGCCCACGGCCCGCACACGAAACAGCTCGTGACTGGGACTGTCCAGCACGACGCGCACGACCGCAAACGGCCGCCCGGCGGCGCCGGCGGCCAGCCACGCGGACTCCATGTCAACGGCCAGCGCGCCGGCCGCGAGCAGCTGCTCGCGGCGCTCGCCGGTCGCGATCCTGCCGACGCCCACGATCGGTCCTCGTCGCACCGTCAGGCCGGCGTCGCCGAGCGCGCCCGCCAGCCGCTCCGCGCCGTGGCATGTCGCCTGAACCTGCTCGTGCCCTTCGTCCGCAGTGCTCAGCACCTCCTCGGCGACGATCACTTCCCCGGGGCGCGATTGCGCGTCCAGACCACCGCAGAAGCCGAGCACGATCAGCGCACGACCTGGTTCTGTGCGCAGTCGCTCGGCGGCCGCCAGCGACTTTTGCGGGCCCATCCCCGTCCTGCGCACGTGCGCACCGCGCGCGGCCGAGGAGATCAGCGCGGCCTCCACGCTCAACGGCGCGGCTACCAGCAGACCCTTCATTGCACCGTGAGCGCCGAGCGCGCGGCGGCGTGACCGCTCATCACGGCACCCTCGAGCGTGGCGGGCCAGCCCGTGTCGGTCCAGGCCCCCGCCAGCATCAGTCCGGGTGTCGCGGTGCGGGCGCCGGCACGCAAGCCGGCGACTCCGGGGCTCGCGCGGAAGGTCGCGGCGTGCTCGCGTGTGGTGAAAAAGCTCTCGACCCGAGCGTGGCGGGCCCGCGGCAGCAGCGCGGAGAGGGCCGGCAGGTAGCGCTCGCGCAGCTCGTCCAGGCTCATCCGCATCTCCTCCTCGGCACCCGACAGCGACACCGCCAGATACTGACACTCCGCCGGGACGCCGCCGGCTGCGCTGCGATCGAACAGGTACTGGACGGGCGTGCCCACTCCCGCGGCGAACCGGTGCTCGCAGACGGGGCGGTCGTAGACGACGTGGACGTTCACGATCGGTGAGCTCTCCAACCGGCACAGCGCACCGGCGATCTCGGGCTCGAGGATCTCCAGCAGGCCGGCGGCACGAGCGTGCGGGACGGCCACGATCACGGCCGCGCTCGTACGCTCGCGATCGGGCACGTTCGGGGCGTCGGTCGCACCCGCGCCGCGAACTCGAAAGCCGGACTTGGCGCGCTCGATCGATTCCGCGCGCCAGCCCAGACACACGTCCACTCCGACGGATCGCAGCACGCGCAGGGCGGGATCGGCGATCGTCTCGCTGAGCGGGCGCTCGTGAAAGCCGATGTCGCCCGCGCTCGCGCTTGCCAGCAGACCCGTCTGGAACACGAACGCTCCGAGCGCCAGCGACGCCTGGGCGGCGGGCAGGTTCAGGGTCGGCAGGGCGATCAGGTCCCATAGCGCGGCCACCGCGCCTGCGTCCTGACCGTGTGCGCTCAGCCACTGTCCGAGGGTCTCGCGTTCGAGTGCCGGGTCGTCTGGATCGAGTCGTCCGAGCGCGAGCGCGGCGCGTGCGGCGCCCGCGCGCCCGGCGAGGGTGAGATGGGGATAGCGCATCAGCGAGCCGGCCAGGTGCAGTGGCGCCGGGAGCCCATTTCGACACAGCACGAACGGCTCGTTCCCAGGGCTCAGCACGGGGATCCGCAGGCGCTCCTGTACGACCACCCCCTGCTCGCTGCCGAGCCGGCGCAGCAGCCGACGATACGCGGCGCAGCAGCGCAGGAACACGTGCTGGCCGTTGTCGATGCTCAGCCCGTCGCGCTCGAAGGAGTAGGCGGCGCCACCGAGCCTGCGACGGACCTCGACGAGCGTCACGCGTGCGCCGGCGTCCGCGCAGTCAAGCGCGGCGGCGATCCCCGCGAGACCTCCACCGATCACGAGCACGTCGCAGTCCGTGCCGTCCGCGACGCTCAAGCGGCGCCTCTCAGCATGGAGCGAGCCGCAACCCACGCCTTCTCGCGCATCGGCAGCGATATCCGTTCGCGCAGCGCACGCTCGGGCTCCGCCGCTATGCGCGTGAGCAGGCGACTGTAGATGCCGGCCATCGCCAGCAGGCACGCGGCGCTGCGCCGGTCCAGCAGCGGCGCCAACTCGATCCCGCGCTCGAACCAGCCGCGCGCGCGATCGGCCTGAAAGCGCACGAGCGCGTCGAGCCAGCCCGCCTCGCCGGGCTCATCGTCGGGCCCGGCGCCGTTACTCTCGATCGTCGCGCGGTCCGTGAGCGCCACGATCGTCGCGGCCGCCTCGGGCTCGGCACCGGCCGCGATCAGGCCGAAGCGGCGCAGATCTTCAGCCGGCAGGTACACGCGGCCGTTCTGTGCGTCCTCGCGCACGTCGCGCAGGATGTTGGTGAGCTGCAGCGCGACGCCGAGATCGTCCGCGAGCCACTGAGCCACCGCCAGATCGGTCCCGGCCGGGTCGCGCAGCGCGAAGATCGCCAGGCAGGCCCGGCCGATCGCGCCGGCGACGCGCCGGCAGTAGAGCACGAGCTCCTCGAAGGTCTCATAGCTCGCGCCCTGCACGTCCATGCGCACTCCCGCGATCAGCGCCTGCAGCGCATCCGGGGGTATCTCGAAGCTCGCGTAGGCATCGGCCAGCGCGATCATCACCGGATCGTGCGCCCCCGCCGGATCGTGGGGCAACTCGTCCAGAGCCCGGGTCTGGGCATCGAGCAGGCGCAGCTTCTCGGCAGGCTCGAGCGTTCCATCACCGATGTCATCGATGCGGCGCGCGAACGCGTACACCGCACACATTGCCTCCCGCCGACGCGGCGAGAGCAGGCGGATGCCGTAATAGAAGTTCGCGGCGGTGCGCCGCGTGATCGCCTCGCACTCGCGGTAGGCCTCGCGGGTGGCGGACGTCATCGGCTGCGCTCCGCGAGCGTGCGTGCGAGCACGCGCCCCCGTCGCCAGGTCCCGACGCGGGGCGCGCCTGCGAGCACGTCGTAGCCGGCGGCCTCGATCGCGTCGAGCGCAGCGCGCCCCCCGGCCACGAACGCGGCCACGGCAAGCCGCGCGCGCAGCCCGTGCAGCTCACCGATCAGTGGGGCTCCGCGCGCGAACAGCTCGCGAGCACGGGCGCACTCGAACGCCAGCGTCTCGCGCAGCGGCGCACCGGCATGGGGCTCGGAGAGGTCCGCGAGCGTGCAGCCGAAGCGGGCCATGTCCTCTGCGGGCAGGTAGACGCGCCCGCGGACCAGATCCTCGGCGACGTCCTGGCAGTGCTCGGTGAGCTGCAGCGCGGTGCAGATGTCATTCGACAGCGCCACGCGTGCGGGCGTCGCCTGGCCGAACACGCCGAGCACGAGCTCGCCGACGGGATCGGCGGAGAGCGCGCAGTAGGCGCGCAGCTGCTCCCAGGTCTCGTAGGAGTCGACTCGCTGGTCGGTGCGGTTGGCCTCGATCAGGCGAACGAACGGCTCGCGCGGCAGGGCGCATTCGGTCAGGGTCGGCTGCAGGCGCGTGAGCAGCGGATGCTTGGCCTGGCCTCGATAGGCCCGGTCCAGGTCGTCTTCCAGCCAATCCAACGCGGCCAGACGGTCCCCGGCGAAAGAGTCGCCGAGCTCGTCCGCGAGTCGCGCGAACCCGTACACGGACATCAGGCGCTCCCGCGATCGCCGCCCGAGCAGGCGTCCGGCAACGGGGAAGTTCTCGCCCTCGGCGCGCGCCATCACCGCGCTCGCCGTGGGGACGTCGATCGGTGGATCGACCAGGAGCGTCACTCCGTCAGGCAGCGGCCCAGGGCCGCGATCGGGAAGACGAGCCGGTACAGGTGATAGTTGATGTAGTAGTCCGACGGGAACCCGGTGCCGGTGTACTGGGGCTCGTCCCAGGTCCCGTCGGGGCGCTGTGCACGCACGAGCCAGTCCACCCCGCGCTGCAGCGCGACCGTGCCGGTACGCCCGGCCGCGTGCAGCGCGAGCAGCGCCCAGGCGGTCTGCGAGGCGGTGCTCCGGCCGCGTCCGACCCAGGCCGGATCGTCGTATGAGCGCGGGTCCTCGCCCCAGCCGCCGTCCTCGTTCTGGTGGCTCTCGATCCAGTCGAGCGCGCGACGGATGCACGTCTCGTCGGGCGCGATGCCGGCGGCGATGAGCGCCGGCACCGCTGCGCCCGTCCCGTACACGTGGTTGACGCCCCAGCGCCCGAACCACGACCCGTCGGATTCCTGCTCTGAGATCAGCCAGCTCACGCCGCGGCGAGCGGCGGGCGTGTCGAGCATGTCCACGGCGGCGAGCATCTCGACGGCGTGCGCGGTGACGTCGGCGCTGGGCTCGTCGATCACCTCGCCGAAGTCCAGGAACGGCAGCTCGCGCACGAGCGCGCGTGTGTTGTCGGCGTCGAACGCGCCCCAGCCCCCGCCCGCACTCTGCATGCCCTGCGCCCAGCGCACCGCGCGGGTGATCGCCGCATCGATCCGCGGGCGAATCTCCGCGCCGGCGACGCGGCGCAGCGCGAGCACGACCTCAGCCGTGTCGTCGACGTCGGGGTAGTTGACGTTGGCGAACTCAAATGCCCAGCCTCCGGGCGCAAGCCCTCGCCGGGCGACCGCCCAGTCGCCGGTCGCGGCGACCTCCTCGCCGAGCAGCCACTGCGCCGCGCGCACCATCGCAGGGTCGTCTCCGGGGAGGCCGGCGTCGGCGAGCGCCACCATCGCCAGCGCGGTGTCCCACACCGGGGATTGGCAGGCTTCCAGACGCCGGCTGGCGCCGGCGGGAGCCCCGACGCCGCGGGCGTCGTCGACGTCCTCGACCATGAACCGATCGAGTCCCTCCAGCCCGCGGCGCATCACCGGATGGGTGAGCGGGTAGCCGCCTAGGTGCAGGGCCATCAGCGAGTAGACCCACGGCGGCTGGATCCCGCCCCAGGAGCCGTCGGCCTCCTGGCGGCGCACGATCCAGCGCTCCGCGCGGCCGAGCGCGAGCCGGTGCAGGGGCTCGATCGGCCGGCGCTCGCAGGCGCGCAGCACCCGGTCCAGGCCGGCCAACAGACGGCCGTGCCACGAGCGCGCAGCGCGGGCTGCCGGCGGTTCGCCCGAGCTCAACTCGTCGAGTGCGAATCCGAGCGGCCGCACCGGCCGGTGGGCTTTGACGAGCGAGAGCGCGACGATCGTCTGGCGCGCCCAGCAGGCGAAGTCGTAGACGTTCAGCGGCACCCAGCGGGGCAGGAGCACGATCTCGGGGGGCAGCGCGGGCACGCGATCCCA
>Ga0210387_10000473_pt1 | contig 28691 bp, 37 predicted proteins | sample IncBWC7OmetaG_FD_160108 | JGI IMG/M metagenome (GOLD analysis project Ga0210387, IMG submission 160108) | Forest soil microbial communities from Barre Woods Harvard Forest LTER site, Petersham, Massachusetts, United States - Inc-BW-C-7-O ...
ATAATTTTATTCAAACTAGAGTCTTTAAAGGTCAATTCCTCGAAATACAAAATATTTTTTTCGGCTTTTCCTTTTTTTAATCTATCACTCAATAAGTTTGAAATACAAATTTTATATATTAAATCTGAAGAGTATTTTTCTGCTAATTTTTTGAAATAAGTATCTTTCTTATTAATTATAATAAAGTATGATCGAAAGTTTAATAAAGGTAGCACAGAATAGAATTTGGCTCTAACATCTGGATGATTATCGACAGCATGAAAGCCATGTTCTCTAATTTCATCTTTAGTTTCTTGGTCAAAATAAATGCTTTCATTTATATCTCTAATTATCTTATTTAATTCTTCTTGTAATGTTTTTGGATCTTCAGTTTTAATACATCCTAATATAAAAATCGACGAATCATTATCAATAGCTCCTGATTCGTCGATATAATAGTAGTTTATTTTATTTGACATTTGGTTGTACGGGGTTAAGCATTTAAAATTATCAAAAGTAGATTCTTTCAATTAAAGATAAATAAAAAAAACGGTCCATGCTTTCACATGAACCGTCTATCTATAAAGTATTATTATCCTAATTTCTATGCAGATCAGTAGTGCTGTCAACAGCTCTGTCTACATTATCCATTTGCACCATTGTTTGTATTGCTGCTCTTCTGTTCGCAACAATTTTATCATGATGGATCTTTGCCAGGGTAGGAGCGATCACCAGACTCACAATGCTCATCAATTTAATCAAGATATTCATTGATGGCCCTGAAGTATCTTTAAATGGATCACCTACTGTATCACCGGTTACAGATGCTTTGTGTGGTTCAGATTTTTTGTAATAAGTTTCGCCGTTTATTTCAACACCTTTTTCAAAAGATTTTTTTGCATTGTCCCATGCACCACCTGCGTTGTTTTGGAACATACCCATCAACACGCCACTAACGGTAGCGCCTGCTAGAAATCCACCCAATACTTCCGGTCCGAATACGAAACCGATAATGATCGGAGATAATAAAGCGATAGCACCAGGCAACATCATTTTTTTAAGAGAAGCCTGCGTTGAGATAGCCACACATTTATCGTACTCAGGTTTGCCAGTACCTTCCATGATACCAGGGATCGTGCGGAACTGTCTGCGTACTTCTTCCACCATCGCCATTGCCGCTTCACCCACTGCGCGGATCGCTAAGGAAGAAAATATAAAAGGGATCATACCACCAACAAATAAGCCGGCCAGTACATCTGCATGATAAATATCAATACCATCAATGCCTGCAATACCAACAAAGGCTGCAAACAAAGCCAATGCAGTCAATGCCGCAGAAGCGATCGCAAAACCTTTACCACTTGCAGCCGTAGTGTTACCTACCGCATCAAGGATATCAGTTTTTTCACGAACATCAGCAGGCAATTCACTCATCTCAGCAATACCACCTGCGTTATCCGCAATTGGCCCAAATGCATCGATCGCTAATTGCATACCTGTTGTTGCCATCATACCCGCAGCTGCAATGGCTACACCGTATAAACCTGCACAAGCGTAAGAACCGTAGATACCTGCAGCCAATACTAAAATTGGTAACAATGTACTTTCCATACCTACAGCCAAACCACCGATAATATTTGTAGCATGTCCGGTTGCAGACTGGCGGATGATACTCATCACCGGGCGTTTACCCATTGCCGTATAATATTCAGTAATGATGCTCATTAAAGCACCAACACCTAGACCAACCATGATAGCGCCGAACACACCGTTCTTTGTAAATTCGTGGTGACGTAATACTAAATTATCAGGCAATAAAAAGTTCACTAAGAAATAACAACCGATCGCTGTTAAAACCATTGAACCCCAGTTACCCATATTCAATGCACTTTGTACTTTATGTGTACTTAAGCCTGCGTTATCAGAAATGCGAACAAAGAATGTTCCGATGATAGAAAACAAGATGCCCATTGCAGCGATCATCATCGGCAACAGAATAGGAGACATACCACCAAACGCATCGTTGATCGCAGTTGTTTCTCTACCCAAAACCATTGTTGCTAAAACTGTTGCTACATAGCTACCGAAAAGATCGGCGCCCATACCCGCAACATCACCTACGTTATCACCTACGTTATCTGCAATCGTTGCAGGATTACGGGGATCATCTTCAGGAATACCTGCTTCTACTTTACCCACAAGGTCAGCGCCTACGTCAGCAGCTTTTGTATAGATACCGCCACCAACACGTGCAAACAACGCGATAGATTCTGCACCCAAAGAGAAACCAGTAAGTATCTCAATAGTACGTGCCATTTCAACGCTATCAACACCTGCATTCGGTGCAAAAATTGCTTTTAAGATAATGAATAAACCACCCAAGCCTAATACAGCTAAACCTGCGACACCCATTCCCATTACACTTCCGCCTGTAAAAGATACGTTAAGTGCTTTTGACAAACTTGTTCTTGCAGCCTGCGCCGTACGAACGTTTGCTTTTGTTGCTACTCTCATACCTATGAAACCTGCTAGTGCACTGAAGAAAGCTCCCAGCACAAATGCTAAAGAGATCGTCCAGCTGCTTGCCGGGTTACTATAGCCCATGATCGCCAACAATAATGCTGCTATCACTACAAAGTAGCCTAATATTTTGTACTCAGCTTTCAGGAAAGCCATCGCACCTTCAGCAATATAAGTGCTGATCTCTTTCATTCTTTCATTGCCGGCGTCTTGTTTAGATACCCATGCAAACTTTATAAAAGTGTACAACAATCCCACAATACCCATTGCCGGAATTACGTAAATCAAATTGGTCATAGTTTCAGTAAATTTTGGCGGCAAAAATAGGGGAAATGCTTTGAAAAGCATAATTATTGCCTTTTGGATGGTTTGTTCTTTTTTGTTCCACCATGGGTGTATGATGTTTGGGTTTCTTTGATCGCTCATAGCCGCTGGGCTGCGTTCCTGCTCCAGCGCTACTTTGGCCACTGCCAAAACATGCTGCGCATGATTTTGTCTGCTGCGCTGCGCTGGCACCGTAGCCAAAGAGGCGCTTCCTCAGGAACTGGTAGAGTTGGGAGGTATGCTGGTTGAGTCTTTTACATTATATAGAATAATCTCTATTTCTAATTAATAAAATAATATAAAAAGGCCATGCCATGATATTTAATTATCCAATCCCAAATCATACTTCCATATCCCAAATTTCCACCAGTAACTGCATAAGTCGCCTCTTTGGCTACGGTGCCAGCGCAGCGCAGCAGAAAAAATAGTGCGGAGCACTTTTTTTCAGTTGCCAAAGCAGCGACGTTGTAGTTACGATGCCCGCCGGCATGAGGCAAAAGCACTGAATAATAAAACAACAATGAAAAATATATGAGGTAAAATCCATTGAATAAAAAAAACGTCGATAAAATTCTTACATTTATAAAAAACTAACTATTATGAAAAAATTACTGATTGCTGCCTCATTGATTCTGGGCCTGGCTATGGCTACTAAAGCTCAGACAACAACTACGACTAAAACCAAAACAAAAACGACAACAAAAACAACCACAACGGATACGAGCGCAAAAAAAACGACTGCTGCCGGCCCGTTGAAAGCTGATGGTACACCCGATATGCGCTATAAAGCAAACAAAGATGCCGCAAAACCAGCTCCGGCAGGCCCTTTGAAAAAAGACGGCACGCCTGATATGCGTTATAAAGCTAATAAGGTTGATAGCTCAAAGAAAAAATAGTCCATATTACATTGTAAAAAATACCTTTGTTATGGAGGTGTTTTTTATTGGTTATATCTTTATAAAAATTCTTTATGGAAAAAAAATCAGGTGATTCTTTGGTGGTGATGACGGAATTAGTGTTTCCCAATGATACCAACAACTTTGGAAACTTAATGGGCGGAAGGTTAATGTACTGGATGGATATTGCGGCAGCCATGTCTTCCATGAAACATTCGGGATTGCCGGCTGTAACAGCTTCTGTAGATAATATTTCTTTTGAGAACCCTATCAAAATAGGTAACGTAGTACACATCAAAGCCAGCGTGACAAGAGCGTTTACTACCAGTATGGAAATACATATTACTGTGTGGGGAGAAGATGTATTGAATCACTATAAATATAAAAGTAATGAGGCCTATTATACTTTTGTTGCGTTAGATCCTGTTACAGGTAAGCCAACGGCGATCAACCAACTGGTCCCTGAAACAGAAGAGGAGATACGTTTATACGACGGCGCTTTGCGCAGAAGACAATTAAGATTAATACTAGGCGGCAAAATGAAACCGCAGGATGCGGAGGAGTTGAAAGCTTTGTTTACTAATTAAGATAAATGCTCAATATCAATGCTCAATTTTCAATATTCAATTTTTTTAAATTGAACGATCTTCAGTTGAGCATTGATCGTTGAAAATTGAACATTGAAAATTTCTTTCGATTTAAATTCCCGCTCTCTCCAATAGCCATCTAAACCTTTTGCGTTTCTTTTCGAATTTAAGGTTGAATTTTACAATACTGTTTTTTTGCAGATGCGCAATCGCTTCATCGATAGAATCAGTCACTAAAAAAAGATCAGTATCATTGGGAGAAATGGTCTGATAGTTTTTCATTGTTTCGATATATACTATTAGGTCTTTGTGAAACTCTTTACCAATGATGATGATAGGGAATTCATGTACTTTTTTTGTCTGGATGAGTGTCAAGGCTTCAAAGTATTCATCCATCGTTCCAAATCCGCCGGGCATTACGATAAATGCGTAAGAATATTTTATCAGCAATGTTTTGCGAACAAAAAAGTATTTGATGTTTACCCATCTGTCAAGATAGGGATTGTGTGATTGTTCGTGTGGTAAAACAATATTACAGCCAACACTTTTGCCACCTACTTCCTGCGCGCCTTTGTTAGCTGCTTCCATAATGCCGGGTCCGCCGCCGGTCATAATAGTAAAACCCATCTGCGCGATCCTGCCGGATAATTCACGGGCCTGTTCATAAAAAACATGTCCTTCTTTAAAACGTGCAGACCCAAAAACGGTAACACACGGGCCAACGAAATGTAATGTCCTGAAGCCTTTTATAAATTCTAATAAAACTTTGAATGCAAATTTAAAATCCTGCCAACGGTTCTGCGGACCTTCCAGGAACCTAATTTCCGATTTTGTCATGTGTGTTATTCTATTACAAAACTAGTCAATAAAAAAGTAATAAGACAAAAGTTAAAACCCAAAAGTAAAGAATCATGTCCTCCAACTTTTGGGTTTTAACTTTAACTTTTGCCTTATTTAATGCATTGCTTCTGCGAGATCAATTTTTTCTGCTTTCTTTTTTTGTCTCACCATTAATACAAATGGGATACAAATCAAAAAGGCAATGCCCAGCCACATGAATACATCCATATAAGATAGAACAGAGGCCTGTTTAGTTACTATATAATCAAGCGAGGTATAAGCGCTTTTTAATGCTACATCAGGCGACATACCCCTGAACATAAAAGCATGTTGCATACTGGCAACTCTTTGTTGTGTTGCAGGATTATTGACATCTAATTTGCTAACAAGATCATTTCTATGAACCATATTCCTTGTAGCCATATAGGTAGTGATCAACGCGATACCGAATGACCCGCCGAGTTGTCTCATCATACCCGTAAATGCGGCTCCCTGGCCAATTTGTTTACCTTTTAAGGAAGAAAGTGAGAGTACTGTTATCGGTATAAATAACATACCCATTCCTACACCACGAACGATCAATGGCCAGAAGAAATTATCTACGCTGGTATCGTTGGTCAATAAAGTATAACACCAAAAAGTAAATATGGCAAATATGCCGAGACCGAGTGATACTAATATTTGTTGTGGTGCTCCTTTTTGTAATAGCTGACCGATCATCGGCATCATAAATGCCGTTGTCAAAGCGGACGGTATCATTAACATACCTGCCTGCTGTGCTGTCCAGCCCAACGTTGCCTGTGTATATAACGGTATGATAAATGTTGATCCATACAAGCCAAAGCCCATGATGAAAGATAATATCGTTCCCGTTCGGAGGTTAACGTTTTTTAATACACGCAACTCAACGATCGGATTTTTATAGGTCAATTCTCTCCAGATGAAAAAGAACAAACCCAGGATAGCCACTACTGCAAAAAATGTAATGGTACTGCTTGCAAACCAGTCATCATCCTGGCCTTTTTCCAATACAAATTGCAAAGAACCCACGGTTGCAGCCAATAAGCCAATACCTAACCAATCTACATCTCTGGTAGCAGTTTTTTCTCCGTACTTCGGACTGCGTACAAACTGTAGCGTTAGTAAAGTGGCAATAACACCGATAGGGATATTGATGTAAAAAATGTATGGCCATGAAAAGTGATCAACAATATAACCACCTAATGGCGGGCCTAATGTTGGCCCAATGATAACACCTAAACCGTATATCGCCTGCGCCATCCCTCTTTTTTCAACAGGATAACTTTCAGTAATAATTGTTTGTGAAGTAACCAATAATGCACCGCCACCTACACCTTGTAAAAAGCGGAAAAATACCAGCTCCCAAATACCATTGGCATTACCACATAAAAAAGAACAGGTGGTAAATATGATGATAGATGCAGCGAAATAATTTCTTCTTCCAAATTGTTGTGATAACCAGCTTGTCATAGGAACGATAATTACGTTACCAATGGCATAAGCCGTGATAACCCATCCGATCTCTGTAAAAGTAGCACCGAGATTACCTTTCATGTCATTCACCGCTACGTTCACTATTGTAGTATCCACAATTTCCAGCAAGGCGCACATGATCGCAGTGACTGTTATTATCGTTCTGCGTGCGCCATATTCTACTAATGAATTTTGTTCCATCGCTCTCTAATTTAATAATTCTGCAATATGCCGAGTGATGAGTTGGAGACGTGCCAATGAGAAAAAACACAAGTGGTTTCAGATCTATCAAAATCATCTCATTACACTATCTCCAAATCACCCATCAACTAATTAAGGTGCACATCTACTGTAACGTTCATCCCCGGTACCAATTCTTTAACCAAAGAATCTGAAGGATCTTTGAATTCAATTTTTATTGGTAGCCTTTGTACAACTTTTACAAAGTTTCCGCTCGCGTTATCCGGAGGTAACAAAGCAAAACGTGCGCCTGTTGCCGGAGAAAAAGAAGTCAATGTTGCCTGAAAGTCTTTTCCGGGAAAAGCATCTGCATTGATCGTTACTTCTTGTCCTATTCTCATTTTGTCAAATTGCGTTTCTTTAAAATTGGCCACAACCCACGGCGCATCATTCAATACCAGGCTAAATAATGATTGTCCGGCTGTGATGTATTGTCCTTCCTGTGCATTTACTTTTGATACTCGCCCATCTTCCGGAGCAACAATTACGGTGTACGAAAGATTTAATTTTGCATCATGAACATCCACCTGGCGTTGTTTGATCATTGAACCTGCCACACTTATTTGAGAACCGGTTGCTGTGCTTTGTGAGCTGGCAGCATTTGTTTGTTGCGTTGCCTGATTTTTTTGTTCTACCAATACCTGTAACTGGCGTTCTGCTGTTTGTTTAGCAGCATCTGCCTGTTCAAATTGTTGTTGTGTGATCGTATGATCCTTGATCAAATTTGCATAACGATCGTAATCTTGTGATGTTCTCCATACATTGATCTTAGCTGTTGCGATCTGCGCATCGATGGTACCAACGCCTGCTTGTGAGGTAGCAATATTTGCTCTTGATGCATTGGTGTTTGCTTTCGCAGAACCTAAATTGCTTTCAGCAGTTGCCAATGCTGCTTCAGCCTGGTCTACTTTTATTGCAAGGTCTCTGTCATCCAATATTAAAAGAGTATCGCCTTTTTTAACCACCTGATTATCTTTTACGCGCACTTCTTTTATGTAGCCTGATACACGAGGAATGATCGGACTAATATTTGCATCGATCTGCGCGTCATCAGTTTCTGCGTGATGTTGTGCGTGGATGTATTTGCTGATACCGAACCATCCGCCTACAATAACTAATAATGCAAGGATGATAGGGAATACTACATTGCGTTTTTGAGGCGCTTCTGTTGTTGTTTCTGGTTTGTTTGTTTCGTTCTGTGCCATAAAATGTTCTTTATTAGAATGGAATTAAATGATATTAATTGTTTAAAAGTCCTGCTGTTTGTAATAATTTATCATACGCTACCACTGCGTCTGCTTTTGCATTGGTGTAATTTAATTGCGCTTGTAGCGATGCCACATCTGCGTCTAAAAGATCAGTAGTGGTTTCTAAAGCGTTGTCATATTTGTTTTTAGTGATCCTGTAATTTTCAGTTGCCTGTTCTACTGCATTGGCCAATACTTCAATTCTTTTCTGGCTCAATAAATAAGCTTCATAAGCCTGGTTGATCTGTAAACGGATATCATCGTTTAGCATTTCTTCATTGGCATCTAATTCCAAAGCTTTTGCTTGTGCTTCATGCACAGTAGCTTTCGTTTTCCATAATGATGATAAATTATATTTTAAGCCTACACCAAAATCAACCGCATTGGTAACGGTTAAAAAATTAGGAATATATGCTGCAACATAACCACCGGTGATCGCTAAAGTGGGGTAGTAGTCTGCTTTGGCAGATTTAACACCGAGATCCGCCGCTTTTTTCTGCAAAGCCAAAGAAGCAATTTCTTTTCTGCTTTGTAAAGCTGACTGTTCGTAAGCACCAATTGTTTTAACGGTATCAGTTTGTACCAGGCTGCTTGAATCCGGATCTAATAAAGTAGTGTCCGCCAATCCTAACATCAGGTCCATGTTTACTGTAGCTAATTTATAATTGCTTTCTGCATCTAACAAAGACAATTCAATATTAGAGGATTGCAGCGATACCTTCAACAGATCGTTTCTGGCGACCAAACCATTTTTTTCAAGATTGGTAAAATCAGTAACACGTTGTTGTGATTGTGTCAAATTATCTTTTACGATATCAACTGCTTTTTTTGATTTATATAAATTTGCAAAAGCATTGATGGTGTTGATCACTACTTCCTGTTTGTCATTTTCACCGTTCAATTTAGTTGCTTGCGCAAGGTATTTAGCAGATTCAACGCCATATCTTAATTTGCCACCTGCAAATATTGGTAAAGATGCATTGGCCATACCATACATTACCTGAGAAATAGAAGGAATACCACTGCCATGTCCGGATGTGTCAGGCGCACCTGTTTTTAAGGTGATATTTGGTTGAAAGGGCAGGTACAAATATGCGCCACTGATGCTTGCATCAGGTAACTGCCGATCTTTTGCCTCTTTAAGCAAAGCATCGGCTTCTGCTGTCCTTGCTTGACTGCCTTTTAATTGTTTACTGTTTTTAATGCCCAGTTCAATTGCATGTTGCAATGTTAGTTTTGTTGTGTCCTGTGCCTGTAAATGGTGTATACCTAATAACGCTGTTACTATAGTATATGCTGCTATGCGTATTATATTATGCCTCATAACTCAATATTGCTTTAAATAAATTTTTTATATGATTGCTTAATTTTGTTTTTAGTTGTTCTTTATATGCTTCATCTGATAAGGACTGATCCGCTGCGCTAAAATTCCTGTAATAATCCTGACTGACCAATGTTTGCCAGGAGGTGCCGATCATTGTATTCAACATTAATACCACATCTACATCTTTTTTAAAAACACCCTTTTCTTGTCCGCCTTTTACTATTTTGTTTACCAATTCAGCGTTGCGGAGTTTCAGTTCAGATACTTTATTCGTAATAGAAGGATTAGTATCGATCAATTGTTCGCAAAGCATGATCTTATAAAAGCGTTGTCCGGACCACATTCTTTCGATCTGTTCGTCGATCATGATATTTACTTTTTGAAACGGTGTAAGTATCTCGTCTTTTAATAAAGCTTCAAGCCTGTCTTTTATCTTTTCGATCTTTATTTCAAAAAGAGCCTCCATCAATTTTTCCTTCGAACCGAAATAGTAAGAGATCATTGCTACGTTAATCCCGGCAACTTCGGCAATATCCCTTACAGATGTTCCATCAAAACCTTTATCGGCAAAAAGTACCTCAGCCGTTTCGATGATCTGTAATTGTTTATCGTTGTAGTTCATTGTTCATTTCTCCCTTTCAAAACACAAAATTAAACAATCGTTTAATTAAAACAAACATTTGTTTAATTTTTTTAAAAATAATTTATTTGTGATGAACGGAGGGTACCATTAAACTTTGGCATGTAGTTTTATATCTATAAACAAAACAAACCATTACAGTTATGAAAAAGTATTTTGCAAAATTGTTGACACTGATAGTATTTATTGGTGCATTATCATTCTCAGCCAACGCTCAGATCTACGTTAAAGTAGTACCAGAACGCCATGAACATCCTAGACCTCCTGCTCCATCACCGCGTCACGTATGGATCGACGGTGAATATGTACAACGCGGAGATCACTACGAATATGTAGATGGATATTGGGCTGAACCACATCCGCACCAGGTATGGGTTCCAGGCCATTGGAGAAATCGCAGAGACGGCTTCCAAGCTTGGGTTCCGGGCCATTGGAGAAGAGAAGGATAATTAAATAAATTCTTTAAAAAAAGTCTGTACTATAATAAGTACAGACTTTTTTTTGCCTATTTTTATCTAAATCCACTACTATGATAGCTAGAATACCTTTAGAAGACTTTCTTATTATTGACATCGAAACAGTTTCCCAACAAGCCAACTTTGAACTTTTGACTGATGATTGGAAAAATCTTTGGGCGGATAAAGTAGAACGGAATCTACCCGAAAATGTATCACCGGGGGAATATTATCCTCAGCGGGCAGGAGTGATGGCCGAATTTTCGAAAGTGGTTTGCATAAGTTTGGGTTATTTTAAAAAAGAGCAAGAAAAATATCAGTTAAGGGTAAAGTCTATATATAATATAGAAGAGAGGGAATTGCTTCGTTCATTTATTCAAACAATAGATCAATTATATGCAAGTAACAATAACTGGAACTTTACCGGCCATAATATCAAGGAGTTTGATGTACCCTTTCTATGCAGAAGGATCTTGATCAATAATTTACCTATTCCGCCATACCTCGATTTTCAAAATATGAAACCCTGGGAAACCAATATGGTAGATACTTTTCAATACTGGCGCTTTGGCGATTATAAAAATTATACTTCATTGAAATTATTGGCTGCAGCATTGGGTATTCCTTCTCCAAAAGACGATATTGATGGCAGCATGGTAGGAGAGGTGTATTGGAAAGAAAATAATATAGAACGTATCGCCGCTTATTGTCAAAAGGATGTGGTAACTGTTGCCAATATTGTATTGAAATTTAAAACCTTACCATTGCTTACAGACCAGCAGGTAATATTTGTATTGTAGCTTATCTTTATTGTATGAAGCGTTTTCTGTTCATAAGCTGGGGCTTAATAGCATTATTTGCCATTTACGGCGCTTTCCCAGTGCGATTGCCTGACAAAGCCCCTGTTTTAGTTGCTGATCAAATACTCGTACAGCATCATGAATATACCGGTAGCCCTGATTTCACCATTGTAAAAGGAACGCTTATCATACCCGATAGTTTAAAGCCCTTATTGACAGACTCTTCCTACAATATAACAATTGCTGGTAATTCGCCACTCAATTACACTTCAGATGGCAATTTTGATTTTCTTATGAAAAACTTCATACTGGAAGGAAAAGTAATAGGAATAGACTCAACCTCGGGTGGAAATGAGGGTATTGATAAATACAAACCTGTTTTTAAAGTTGTCCAATGGGAAATGACAGACTACTATGCAAGATTCTGGACTTTTAATATCCTATTCTTTATTCTGTATTTTACCTTGTTCCCAGTTCTTTTCATTGCAACAATAGTTGTATTGATAATAAGCTTAGTTCGAAAAAAGAATAAAAAAACTCCAACTGTTTGATAATCAATTCTATCCCAAGGAAAAGAAAAATAAAAAAACTTTTAAAATCCCTTTGATATTCCAAATCAACTCCCTACCTTTGCACTCCAATTTCAAAAAAGGAAAAAAGTTCTTTACATATGTCACAGAGAATCAGAATAAAACTACAGTCTTACGATCATAATCTGGTTGATAAGTCAGCTGAAAAAATCGTAAAAACGGTACGCAGTACAGGAGCAGTAGTAACAGGACCAATTCCTCTACCTACGCACCGCAAAGTTTTTACAGTGTTACGTTCTCCGCATGTTAACAAAAAAGCCCGTGAGCAGTTCCAATTGTGCACACACAAGCGTTTGTTAGACATTTACACAAGCAGCAGCCGTACGGTTGACGCTTTAAGCAAATTAGATTTGCCTAGTGGTGTAGATGTAGAAATCAAAGCCTAATGAACCTTCCGGGTAAATCCGGAAAGGCAAAAGGTAAGTTCTTAAATAGAAACAATGAACATCCATCTACTTTTAAATAAGTAGCGCTGGGTATAAAATAGATACAATGAAAAGTATTATTGGAAAGAAGATTGGCATGACCAGTGTCTTTAATGCAGCAGGCAAGCAAACTGCCGTTACCATTATTGAAGCAGGTCCGTGTGTAGTAACACAAAAGAAAACCGTTGAAACCGACGGATATAATGCAATCCAAATTGCATTCGGCGATAAGAAAGAGAAACACTCTATCAAATCTGAAATTAGCCATTTCGCCAAGGCACAAACATCTCCTAAAAAAGTAGTTAAAGAAATCCGCGATAGCGAAATAGATAAAAACGTTGGTGAAATCATCACTGTTGATATTTTCACTGAAGGTGAAACTATTGAAGTGGTTGGTACAACCAAGGGTAAAGGTTTCCAGGGTGTTGTAAAACGCCATGGCTTCTCTGGTGTGGGTGAACAATCTCATGGTCAGCATGATCGTCAAAGAGCACCGGGTTCAATCGGTAACTCATCTGATGCATCAAGAGTATTTAAAGGAATGCGCATGGGTGGCCGCATGGGTCAGGACAGAGTGAAAATGAAAGGACTTAAAGTAGTAAAAGTTTTCGCTGAAAAAAATTACATATTAGTTAGTGGTTCAGTTCCGGGCCATAACGGTGCAATCGTTTTAATACAGAAATAATATTGTTTGAAGAGCGGAAGAAGTTCAGCTCAAAAAATAGAATAAAATGCAAGTAGATATTTTAAACATAAAAGGCGCTAAAACTGGTAGATCAATTGAACTACCGGAAGAAATATTCGGTATCGAGCCAAATAACCACGTGATTTACCTTGCGGTAAAACAATACTTAGGCGCACAACGCCAGGGTACGCACAAGGTTAAAACAAGAGCTGAAGTTCAGGGTGCTTCTAAGAAGTTAGTAAAACAAAAAGGTACCGGGGGTGCTCGTAAAGGTAACTTGCGTAGCCCGATATATAAAGGTGGTGGTACCATCTTTGGCCCAAAACCTCATGGTTATGATATCAAGTTGAACCGTAAGGTGAAAGATTTGGCTAAGATCAGCGCATTGAGCCACAAGGCAAAAGAAAACGCTATTGTGATCGTTGAAGATGTGAACATGAAAGCGCCTAAAACAAAAGAATTTGCAAGTATCTTAAAGAGCTTGAAAGTTGATAATAAAAAACCTTTGTTCGTTATACCTGAATACAATGATAACGTTTACTTAAGCTTAAGAAACATACCGGGAGTTAACGGTAGCCTATTGAGTGATGTAAATACATACGATATCGTAAACGCAGGTGTGATAGTACTTACTGAAAGTGTAGCAAAGATTTTCAGCGAAGAAGAAAAGGCAGAAGCATAATTTTTTTAACAAGCAAATAAGTAGACAAAATGAAACTGTCTGAAGTTTTAATAAAGCCAATTTTATCTGAAAAGATAAATGCGCAAACGGAAAAAATGAATCGCTACGCTTTTGTAGTGAACAGAAAAGCTAACAAACTGGAAATTAAAAAAGCGGTGGAAGAGTTTTACGGTGTACAAGTTGAGAATGTAAACACAACTGTTATGCCTGGTAAAGCAAAATCACGTAATACAAAAGCCGGTGTTGTTTCAGGACGTAAGTCTGCTAAAAAGAAAGCTTTTGTTACTGTAGTTAGTGGCGAAACCATTGACCTATACGGTACAGTATAATATTAATTAATGGATGGTGGTCAGCACCGCAAAGTTTTGACAAATAAAAAGTAATTAGAAAATGGCACTTAGAAAATACAAACCGACCACAGCAGGTACCAGATGGAGAATCGGTAATGCTTACGCTGAAATTACAACGAACATTCCAGAAAAGAGTTTGTTGGAAGATCAAAAGAACACTGCAGGTCGTAACTCTAGCGGTAGAAGATCAATGCGCTACATGGGTGGTGGTAACAAAACTCATTATCGTATCATTGATTTCAAAAGAGATAAAAAAGATATCCCTGCTACAGTTAAGTCAATCGAGTACGATCCAAACCGTACAGCATTTATCGCTTTGTTAAGCTATGCTGATGGTGAAAAACGTTACATCATTGCACCAAACGGTTTACAAGTTGGCGCTACTGTTTTAAGTGGCGATAACGTTGCTCCTGAATTAGGAAATGCACTACAATTGAAATATATGCCTTTGGGTACGATGGTTCATAACGTAGAAATGCAACCGGGTCAGGGTGGTAAATTGGTTCGCAGCGCGGGTAACACTGCTCAGTTAGCGAATAAGGAAGAAAAATACGGTATCCTTAAAATGCCAAGTGGCGAATTAAGAAAAATATTGATTAACTGTTATGCTACAGTAGGTGTAGTTAGTAATAGCGATCATAATCTTGAAAGTGCTGGTAAAGCAGGTCGTAACAGATGGAAAGGTGTTAGGCCACGTACAAGAGGTGTTGCGATGAACCCGGTAGATCACCCGATGGGTGGTGGTGAAGGTAAAGCTTCAGGTGGACATCCACGTAGCCGTACAGGTAAATATGCTAAGGGGCAAGTGACTCGTACAAGAGGAAAAGGATCAGATAAAATGATCATCCAAAGAAGAAACGGAAAGAAAATAAGTAACAAATAATTTTAACTGTTAAAATAGTTTTCCGAAAGGAAAGCGAATCAACAAAAAAATAAATAACAATGGCTCGTTCGGTAAAAAAAGGTCCTTATATAGATGCTAACCTGGAAGGTAAAGTATTAGCTATAAACGAAGGAAAAGGAAAGAAAGGTGTGATCAAAACCTGGTCTCGCCGTTCTACAATTACTCCTGATTTTGTAGGTCATACATTGGCAGTACATAATGGCAACAAATTCATTCCTGTTTATGTAACGGAATTTATGGTAGGTCATAAATTAGGTGAATTTGCACCAACAAGAAATTTTAGAGGTCACTCTAGTAAGAAAATTGCATAATTAATATTGAATAGCAATATTCAATAAAATAAAAATAAAAATGGAAGCAGTAGCGAAACTCAACAATTATCCAACATCACCACGTAAAATGCGTTTACTGGCTGATTTGATACGTGGAATGGAAGTAGAAAAAGCTTTAGGCGTTTTACAGTTCAGCCCAAAACATCCGGCTGTACCAATGTATAAATTGCTAAAAAGCGCTATCAATAACTGGGAACAGAAGAACACTGATGCAAAAGCAGAAGATTCTAAATTGGTAGTTAAAACCATTATGGTTGATTGCGGCAGAGTGATCAAACGTATGCGCCCGGCTCCACAAGGTCGTGGGTACAAAATTCGCAAACGCAGTAACCATGTAACATTAATTGTTGACAGTAAAGTAGAAAGTAAAAACTAAAAATAAAAACCTGGTTATCGATTGATAACTGGAATTCAAAAACAAACTATGGGTCAGAAAACAAATCCGATTGGTATCAGATTAGGGGTTATCAGAGGCTGGGACAGCAACTGGTTCGCTCACAAAAAAGATTTCGGGAAAAAGTTAATTGAAGATGATAAAATCAGAAATTACCTGAACGCTCGTATCAACAAAGGTGGTATCTCTAAGATCGTAATCGAACGTACGTTGAACAAATTGATCGTTACGATTCATACATCTAAACCAGGTATCATTATCGGTAAAGGTGGTGGAGAAGTTGACCGCATTAAAGAAGAGTTGAAAAAATTAACCGGTAAAGAAGATGTACAGATCAATATTTTAGAGATCCGTCGTCCTGAACTGGATGCAAATATTGTTGCGGATACAATTGCCCGTCAATTGGAAAACCGTATCAACTTTAAGCGTGCGATCAAAATGTCGATCGCTTCAGCTTTAAGAATGGGTGCAGAAGGAATTAAAGTAAGAGTAGGTGGCCGTTTAGGTGGTGCTGAAATTGCCCGTAGCGAAGAGATCAAACAAGGACGTACGCCATTGCATACTTTACGTATGGATATCGATTACGCTAATGTATTTGCTCAAACAGTATATGGTAAGATCGGGATCAAAGTTTGGATCTGTAAAGGTGAAGTATTAACTAAAAGAGATCTAAACCCGAACATATTAGCCGGTGGCGGTAAAGAAGGTGTTGAAGCTGGTGGACCACGTGGTTTTGAAAACCGTGGTGGTGGAGATAGAGGCGAAAGAAGAGATGACAGAAGGCCAGGTGGCGGTGGTGGAAGAAGCGGCGGTAACGGCGGCGGTGGAAACCGTGGCGGTGCTGGCGGAGGAAGAAGATAATTTCCGTAGAATAAATAACAACAAGAATAAGCAACTAGAAATAACTAGACAATGTTACAACCGAAAAGATCAAAACATAGAAAGGCGCAGAAAGGCCGTATCAGGGAAACCGCTAAAAGAGGCGCAACTATTTCCTTTGGTACATTCGCTTTGAAAGCGCAGGAACCAATCTGGTTAACCAACAGGCAAATTGAAAGTGCCCGTCAGGCTTTAACCCGTCACATGAAGAGGGAAGGGAACGTTTGGATCAGGGTATTTCCTGATAAACCAATCACCAAAAAACCTGCTGAAGTGAGAATGGGTAAGGGTAAAGGTAATCCTGAATACTGGGCTGCAGTAGTTGAACCAGGGCGTATCTTATTCGAATGTGATGGTGTTTCATTACAGGTTGCTAAGGAAGCGTTTGAACTAGCGGCACAAAAATTACCAATTGCGACCAAGTTCATGGTTCGCAGAGATTACCAGGCGTAGAGTAGAAAGTACCAGGTAACAAGAAATAACATCCTGATACTTGATACTGACATCTAAATACAAATAAAAATTAATAACAATGTCAAAAATAGCAGATTTTTCAGCGAGCATCAAGAACTTAAGTGCTGATGAACTTAAGGCCAAGATCACAGAAGATGAATTGAGGTTAAAGAAAGTATCTTTCGCTCACAGTATTTCTCCATTAGAGAATCCGGTAAGCATGCGTTTAATACGCAGAGATATTGCACGTTTGAAAACAGCATTAAGAAAAAAAGAACTAGGTTTTTAATTCCTTGTTCCCCTTTAGGGGATAGGGGCAAATAAAGCAACAATGAGCGAAGTAGTAACAACAATAGACAGAAATTTACGCAAGATCAGGGTCGGCGTTGTATCCAGTAACAAAATGGATAAATCGATCGTGGTTAAAGTAGAACGTAAAGTAAAGCATCCGCTTTATGGTAAGTTTGTAAAAAAATCAACCAAGTTCCACGCGCATGATGAAAAGAATGAGTGTAGCATTGGTGATACAGTAAAGATCATGGAGACTCGTCCGATCAGCAAAACGAAACGCTGGAGACTGGTTGAAGTAGTTGAAAAAGTAAAATAGTTTTTACAAACATGCTACGTGCTTATAGTTTACTACGAGCCTTAGCCTCTGATAAATAAGTGTTTTTTAATTGCCGGTGATGAGCCAGCTAAAAATTTAAGAAATGATTCAGCAAGAAAGCAGATTGAATGTAGCAGATAATAGCGGTGCCAAAGAAGTTTTGTGTATCCGTGTATTAGGTAACTCAGGACAGGATTACGCTAAAATAGGTGATAAGATTGTTGTTACTGTTAAAGACGCAATGCCTGCTGGCGGTATTAAAAAAGGTACAGTTAGTAAAGCTGTTATCGTTAGAACAAAAAACAAATTACGTCGTAAAGATGGTTCTTATATCCGTTTTGATGATAACGCAGTAGTGTTATTGAATAACTCAGATGAACCTCGTGGTACACGTATCTTTGGCCCGGTGGCTCGTGAATTAAGAGATAAAGGATACATGAAGATCATTTCTTTGGCTCCAGAAGTTCTTTAGAAAAAAGTAAGAAGTCAAAAGTGAAAACCAAAAAGTCGGTAATAGTTTTAGGTTTTGAATTTTAACTTTTGACTTAGAAAATAGTGGCTGAAAAAGCCGGTTAATAAAAAAGATAAAAGCTGAAAAGCAACATAATAAAATGAGTACAAGATTCAAACCAAAGTTCAACATTAGAAAAGGTGATAGCGTAGTCGTTATTACCGGTGAAGACAAGGACCTTAAAAAGCCTCGTAAAGTGTTAGAAGTGATATTAGAAAAAGGACGTGTTTTAGTAGAAGGTGTTAACATCGTTACTAAACATACCAAACCTACTTCACAAAACACCAAAGGTGGTATCGTAAAGATTGAGGCGCCTATTAACATTAGTAATGTAATGCTTTGGGATGCAAAAACTGGCGGACCTACAAAGGTTAAACGTACCAGAACAGAAGGTAAATTAGTTAGAGTATCTAAAAAATCAGGGGAGGAAATTAAATAATGAGCACAGCAACATACACTCCAAGGTTAGCAGATAAGTACAGCAAAGAAGTTGTACCTGCTTTAATGAAAAAATTTGGTTATAAAACCATCATGCAAGCGCCTAAGCTTACCAAGATCTGTTTGAATCGTGGTGTGAACGGAGCTGTGTCTGATAAAAAATTAGTTGATATCGCTGTTGAAGAACTAACGAATATCACTGGTCAGAAAGCGATCGCTACTATGAGTAAGAAAGATATCTCGAACTTTAAGTTGCGTAAGAACATGCCGATCGGAGCACGTGTTACGCTTCGCGGAGTGAAGATGTTTGAATTCCTTGATAGATTGGTTTCAGTATCATTACCACGTGTACGTGATTTCAAAGGTATCAATGATAAAGCATTTGATGGCCGTGGTAACTACACATTGGGTGTTACTGAACAGATCATCTTTCCTGAAATCGATATCGATAAAGTAAATAAAATTACCGGTTTGGATATCACTTTCGTAACAACTGCAGGTACTAACGAAGAAGCATTTGAATTATTGAAAGAATTAGGAATGCCTTTCAAGAACATTAAAAAATAACTTTTAAACCGGGTTCCAAAGTCTAATCATTATTAGAAACTGGAATTCAATTAGAATATAAAAACAAACTATGGCAAAAAAATCAGTAGAAGCCAGACAAAGAAAACGCGAAGCAATGGTTGCTAAATATGCAGATAGAAGAGCTGCATTAAAAGCGGAAGGTAATTATGCTGCTTTGGATTTACTTCCAAAAAATGCATCACCTGTTCGTTTAAAGAACCGTTGTCAGTTAACTGGCCGTCCTAGAGGTTATATCCGTCATTTTGCTTTGTGCAGAAACATGTTTAGAGACATGGCTTCTCAAGGTAAAATACCTGGTGTAACAAAAGCAAGCTGGTAGTATTAATCGATACCGGGCACAATACAAGATCATATCTCGTATTCGCAGGTGTAGTGTATCAAAACAATTTTTTAAAAGTATTAATTTAAATAAACATGGTAACTGATCCAATAGCAGATTTTCTTACAAGAATCCGTAATGCACAAATGGCTAACCACCGTATTGTGGAAATACCTGCTTCTAATTTAAAGAAGCGTATGACCGAGATCTTGTATGACAAAGGTTACATTTTGAAATACAAATTTGAAGATGACAGCAAACAAGGCGTAATTAAAATTGCATTGAAGTATGATGCAGCTACAAAATTGCCGGTTATTCAAAGCTTAGAAAGAGTAAGCCGTCCGGGTTTACGTACTTATGCTAAGCCTGATGAATTCAAACGCGTAAAAAATGGTTTAGGCATCGCTATCGTTTCTACTTCTAAAGGAGTAATGACTGATAAAGAAGCTAAAGCACAGAACGTAGGTGGTGAAGTTCTTTGTAACATTTACTAAGATTAATTAGTCGCAAGACTTTTAATATACATGATTTGATAATTAAGCCCCAGTCGTGGCTGAACACGAATCGAATTTTTTAAAACACAAATTAAAAACCGACTATGTCTAGAATAGGAAAAAAACCGGTAGAGATCACAAAGGGAGTTACCATCTCTGTTGATGCTCATAACGTGGTTACAGTGAAAGGCCCTAAAGGCGAATTGAAACAAACGATCGATAGAGATATCACGATCGAAGTTAAAGAAGGTACTGTTGAAGTATCTCGTCCAACTGATCAGATCCGTCACAGAGCAATGCACGGTTTATATCGTTCATTGATCAGCAACATGGTTAAAGGTGTTACTGAAGGGTATGACAAAACATTAGAGTTAGTAGGGGTAGGTTTTAAAGCATCTAACCAGGGAAATATCCTTGACCTTGCTTTAGGTTACTCTCACAATATCATATTTGAAATTCCTAAAGAATTAAAGATCACAACTTCTCAGGAAAAGGGACAAAACCCTATGATCAAATTAGAAGGAACTGATAAACAATTACTAGGTCAGGTTTGTGCAAAGATCAGAGGCTTACGTAAACCAGAACCATATAAAGGTAAGGGTGTTAAATTCCAGGGTGAAGTGTTGAGAAGAAAAGCAGGTAAATCAGCAGGTAAATAATTAGCAAATTAATCTCCGGCAGTATCGGAGAAAAAAATAAAGGTATATGAGTAATAATAAATCAAGCGCAAGACAAAAGATCAGGTATCGTCTACGCAAAAAAATTAGCGGAGTTGCAACTAAGCCAAGACTAAGTGTTTTTAGAAGCAACACGGAGATCTATGCACAGATCATCAATGATGTTGATGGTGTAACGATTGCAGCAGCTTCATCTAAAGAAAAAGATATTGTAGCTCAAAAAGTAAACAAAACTGAAAAAAGCAAATTAGTAGGTGGTGCTTTGGCAAAAAAAGCAGCAGCACTAGGTGTTACTTCAGTAGTATTTGACCGTAGTGGTTATATCTATCATGGCCGTGTTAAAGCAGTAGCTGAAGGCGCGAGAGAAGGTGGATTACAATTTTAATTACAAATTTTCTAATAAGAACTATACATGTTAAAATCAAACGATAACAGAGTTAAGACCGGAGACCTTGAGTTGAAAGAAAAAGTTGTTTCAATCAACCGTGTTGTTAAAACAACTAAAGGTGGACGCGCGTTCAGTTTCTCTGCTCTAGTAGTAGTAGGTAATGGTGCAGGTGTTGTAGGCCAGGGTTTAGGTAAGGCTAAAGAAGTACAGGAAGCTATTACAAAAGGTATTGAAGATGCTAAAAAGAACTTGATCAAAGTTCCTGTTAGACATGGCACGATCCCTCACGAACAATGGAGTAAAGAAGGTGCTGCAAAGGTTTTAATAAAACCAGCTGCACAAGGTACCGGCGTAATTGCCGGAGGTAGTATGAGAGCTGTTTTAGAAGCTGCTGGTATTACTGACGTTCTTGCAAAGAGCCTTGGTTCTGCTAACCCAACTAACGTGGTAAAAGCAACTGTAAAAGCATTAGCTACTTTACGTGAGCCGATCACTGTTTCTAGAACAAGAGGTATTTCTTTAAAGAAAGTATTCAACGGATAATTCAAAAAGTTTAGTGTTGAGGAGTTAAGGGTGTAGGCTCTAAACTCTACACTCTAAACCTTCAACTAAAAAGGATATGAAAAAGATCAAGATAACACAAGTTAAAAGCGTAATCGACAGACCAGAACGCCAGAAAAGAACAATGGTAGCTTTGGGCCTTAAGAAAATGAACGCTTCAGTAGAAGTAGAAGCTACTCCTCAAATATTAGGTATGGTTACTAAAGTGAACCACTTAATTAAAGTTGAAGAATTAGCTTAATCAATTAATTAATAACGCGAGGGATGATTTTCCCGTAAGTCAAAAATCAAATAAATATGAAATTACATACTCTAAAACCAGCTAAGGGCGCAACTCATAAAGAAAAGCGTATCGGTCGTGGTGAAGCAAGTGGTAAAGGTGGTACTTCTACCAAAGGTAACAAAGGTGGACAAAGTCGTGCTGGTTACAAAAGTAAAGTAGGTTTTGAAGGTGGCCAGATGCCAATTCAACGTCGCGTTCCAAAACGTGGTTTTAAAAATATCAACCGTGTTGAGTATAAAGTGATCAACCTTGGTCAGATCGACCATTATGCTGAAAAATACAGCATCACGGAATTCAATCCTCAAAATTTGTATATCAACGGTTTAATCAGCCAGTTCGATAATATAAAAATATTAGGCGTTGGTGAAGTAAAAGGTAAATTTACTTTCCGCGTAAATGCGGCTAGTGAAAAAGCTAAAGCAGGTATCGAAGCTGCCGGTGGTACATTAGAAATAATTAAGTAATTTTATACGATATTTGAAGACGCATCAAATGCGTCTTTTTATTTTGCGCAAAACATTTAAATCGTTGTAAGTCTGTGAAAAAGTTTGTTCAAACACTTAAGAATATTTGGGCCATTGATGAGTTAAGGCAGAAGATAGTATTCACTTTATTGTTGATCTTTATCTATCGTTTTGGTTCTTTTATCGTTCTTCCGGGAATCGATCCTAACAAGTTAGGTAATCTGAATAATAGTGCTAAAGGCGGCATGTTAGGTTTACTAGATGCTTTTGTAGGAGGCGCGTTTTCTCATTGTTCCATTTTTGCATTAGGCATCATGCCATATATCTCTGCATCTATCTTTATGCAGTTGATGACCATTCTGGTTCCTCAGATGGCCAAAGTTCAAAAAGATGGTGATAGCGGTAGAAATAAGATCAATCAGTGGACACGTTATCTAACTATTGTTGTTACAGCATTTCAGGCTGCAGCCTATATTGGTTATTTGAAAAGCCCGGCAAATGCAGGCGCTTTAATTGTTTCCTACGCACCATACTTCGTGGTATCAACAGTTGTTATTTTAACCGTAGGTACCTTGTTTGTAATGTGGTTAGGAGAAAAAATTACTGATAAAGGTTTGGGCAATGGTACATCTATCATTATCATGATGGGTATCCTGGCCAGGCTTCCGAACGCTGTTAGCCAGGAATTTAGTGCGAGAGCTGTAAGAGGCGGCGGTGGATTATTGATCTTCTTAATTGAAATAGCATTTTTAGTAGCTATCATTATGGGATTGGTAATGTTGATCCAGGGTACAAGAAAAGTAACGGTTAATTATGCTAAACAAATAGTAGGCAATAAACAATTTGGTGGTGCAAGAAATTTCTTGCCATTGAAAGTAAATGCTGCAGGTGTAATGCCGATCATCTTTGCACAGGCTATACTTTTCTTACCAACTATCATTACAGGATTTACGGGATCAGGATGGGCCAAATATTTTACAGAACATACAAGTGTTGTTTACATGATCGTGTATTCGATTTTTGTAATTGCATTCACCTTCTTATATACAGCGCTTATCTTCAATCCAAAACAAATGGCGGAAGACCTGAAACGTAATAATGGTTTTATTCCAGGAGTTAAACCTGGCCAGCCAACTGCCGATTACATCGGTACTATTATGGATAGGATCACTTTACCGGGAGCTGTGATACTAGCGTTCGTGGGGATTTTACCGGGTATTTTTGAATTGATATTTAAAACGCAACAAGGGTTCTCTACCTTTTATGGTGGTACATCTTTGCTGATCATGGTGGGTGTTATTTTGGATACATTGCAACAAATAGAAACGCAATTATTAATGCGTCAGTATGATGGCCTGATGAGTACAGGAAGAGTAATGGGAAGAACAGCTGTTACGTCTGGGATGTAATTTTAAATAGAAAATTATAAAAATATAAAAAGCCCTGACGATACAAATCGTCGGGGTTTGTTTTTAATTTAGCGTAATGATACAATATAAAACAAAAGAAGAAATAGAGATCATGCGGCATAGCTGCCTGATGGTAGGGAAGTCTCATGCAGAAGCTGCAAAGGTCTTAAAAGCAGGCATGACAACGATACAGGTGAATGATATTATAGAACAATTTATAAGAGACAATGGCGGCATACCAACGTTTTTAAATTACGGTGGATTTCCTTATGCAACTTGTATCTCTATGAACAATGCAGTGGTACATGGTTTCCCTGGAAAATATATTTTAAAAGATGGCGATATTATTTCATTGGATATCGGTGTATTGAAAAATGGGTTTCATGGAGATAGCGCCTACACTTACGCAGTAGGTGAAATAGCTGACGACGTAAAACAATTATTAAAAGTAACAAAGGAATCTTTATATATCGGTATCCAAAAAGCAAGAAAAGGAAACAGGATAGGAGATATAGCAAATGCTATTCAGGAACATACAGAAAAGAAACATGGTTACGGTGTTGTAAGAGAATTAGTAGGACATGGTGTTGGAAGAAGCTTACATGAAGATCCGCAGGTACCTAACTATGGCAAAAAAGGAACGGGTGCAAAACTAAAAGAAGGAATGGTACTGGCAATAGAGCCAATGATCAATATGGGTGTGAAGGAAGTGATCCATTTAGATGATAACTGGACAGTGCTGACTAAAGATGGAAAAGTATCTGCACATTTCGAACATGATGTTGCGATCACTAGTGGCGATCCGGATATTCTTTCTTCATTTGCAGAAATTGAAGCGGCAGAAAAAGCAAATAAAAATTTATCGTGGAGCTATTAAATTGATAGCTATTAAATAATATGATGTCGAAAAAAAAACTTGTTGTGATCGGTGGCGGAGCAGCAGGTTTTTTTTGTGCTGTTAATGCAGCACAGATGGATCCTTTGCTTGAAGTGATCATCATTGAGAAGACCGGTAAATTATTAAGCAAAGTAAAAGTAAGCGGTGGCGGCCGATGCAATGTTACACACGCTTGTTTCAGCATTGCAGACATGATAAAAAAATATCCGCGCGGCGCCGGTTTTCTAAAGAAGGCATTTCACGATTTTTTTACAACAGATACAATTGAATGGTTTAAGAAGAGGCACGTTGAATTAAAGACGGAAGCAGATGGTAGAATGTTTCCTGTGAGCAATACATCCCAAACTATTATAGACTGTTTGATGAATGAAGTGAATCGGTATGATGTGGGGATAATGATGAACAGAGATGCAAAGCAATTGACAATTGACAATGGACAATGGAAAATTGTATTTGCCAATGAAGAAGTGATCTATGCAGATTATGTATGTATCGCCAGTGGCGGATATCCTAAGTCTGCCCAGTTTGAATGGCTTAAAAATATCGGACATACTATTGAAGAGCCCGTACCATCTTTATTCACTTTTAACATGCCCGGAAATCCTGTTACAGAGTTAATGGGTATTACTGCAGAGAATGTATCTGTAAAAATTAATGGAACTAAATTATCGCAGGAAGGCCCGTTATTAATTACACATTGGGGTATGAGCGGACCTGCCATATTAAAATTATCTGCGCAAGGCGCACGAGAACTAGCGAATAAAAATTATGAATTTACCATCAGTGTAAATTGGGTACCGACTTACAATGAACAAACTTTAAAAGATAAGTTTCAGCAGGTGCGTTTTGATATTGCTGCAACGAAGATCAATAACAGAAATCCTTTTAGCGTACCGCAACGATTATGGACATACCTGTTGCAGCAATCCGGCATCAACGAAGATATGCGTTGGGCAGACTTACCTGCAAAAGAACAGAACAAATTCATTAAAAATTTATGTGCACAGGAATTTGCAGTAAAAGGCAAAACAACTTTTAAAGAAGAGTTTGTAACAGCAGGTGGCATATCGTTAAACGAGATCGACCATGCAACGATGCAAAGCAAAATTGTGCCTAACTTATTTTTTGCCGGAGAAGTGATAGATGTTGATGGCGTAACGGGAGGCTTCAATTTTCAAAATGCCTGGACAACAGGTTATATCTCTGCTAAAGCAATTGCTGAGCTAAGTCAAAAGTAAAAATTGAAAACCCAAAAGTGAATATTAAGTGCTAGCTCTAATTCCCACTTAACTTTTAGGTTTTGACTTTTCACTTATTATTTATACTTCTCCATCCAATCTTTTTCTTTCTTATCACCTAATCCAAGCGTTAATGTAATAATGAAAATAAAGCCTAATTGAATTACTAAAAAGTAGGAGGATAGATCTTCAAAAGATAATTCAATGTGATTGGCTGTTTTTATAAAATTAATGGTAGCAATAATTAACGAAGACAGGCAAGCTAAAAGGCCCAGTGCGAAAAATACCGCACCTAAAACTCTTGCTGTTTTACTTGCTGCAAGGGCTATTTTAGTCCGTAGAAAATAGTATGTAGTAAGAAATAATCCATAAGGAATGATCAACATGCTATAGCCGTAAAAATAGGTAAAGCCCGGTATGTTGATGGCCACAATAGAAAAGAGCCTTAAGATAAAGATCACCAAAGCAACGGCTATTACCACGCCGAAAAATGTAAAGAGAAATATCATAAATAAAGTAAGGAACCTATTGCTTTCGTTCATCGGTAAATATTGAATAACGAAGGTAACCCAGATTTAAATAACAAAAAGCAAAGTAAAAAGCAAATTCCAAAAAACAATTCGCAAATCAATTCAATCAAAATAATCAACTTCAATCAACAGTTCAGACAATAAAAAAATCCCACTGCTTTCGCAATGGGATTGTATAAGATACCTGTAAAAGATTATCCTTTAGCTTCAGCGTCGTCGCCGTCCATTTTAGCTTTTAGGCTAGCCAGCGCACCGATATCACCCAAAGTGGTTTTTTCAACTTTACTTTGTAAAGCCTTAACAGCTTTTTTAGTTACTTCAGCATCTGCTTTCTTTTCTTTTACTACAGCTTGTTTTTCTTCTTCCTGAACTTGTTCCCATAAACGAGTATGACTTAACACAATACGTTTATCGTTACGATCAAATTCAATTACCATGAATTTAGCTATTTCATCAGCACCAATACTTTTGCCATCTTCTTTTAATAAGTGACGGTTAGGAGCAAAACCTTCTAAACCGTAAGGCAATTGTACAATAGCGCCTTTGTCATCTTTTTTAGTAACTGTTCCTTCATGGATGCTTCCAATTGGGAAAGTTGCTTCTAAAGAGTTCCAAGGATCTTCTTCAATTTGTTTGTGGCCTAACTGTAACTTACGACCTTCTTTATCAATGTTCATGATAATAACATCGATCGTTTCGCCAACTTTCGTGTATTCGTTAGGGTTATTGAAGCGTTTCAACCAGCTTAAGTCGCTGATGTGAATCATTCCACCAATACCGGTAGCTAATTCAACAAACACACCGTACGGAGTGATGTTTTTAACTGTTCCTTTATGTTTGCTTCCTTCTGGGAATTTAGTGTCGATATCGCTCCAAGGATCGTTCGCCATTTGTTTGATAGAAAGAGACATCTTACGCGTGTCTTTATCTAACGTAACAATCTTAGCTTCGTATTCATCACCTAATTTGAAGAATTCTTTAGCGTTGATAGGATTGTTAGCCCATGTAATTTCACTTACGTGAACAAGGCCTTCAACTCCTGGCATGATTTCCAAGAAAGCACCGTAGTCTTCGATATTAACTACTTTACCTTTTACTACTTCACCTTCTTTGATAGATGCGCTAAGCGTATCCCAAGGGTGAGGAGTTAATTGTTTTAAACCAAGACTAATACGTTTTTTATCATCATCAAAGTCTAATACAACTACGTTTAATTTTTGATCCATCTTCAACACTTCAGTAGGATGGTTGATACGACCCCATGAAATATCTGTGATGTATAACAAACCATCTAAGCCGCCAAGGTCAAGGAACGCACCGAAATCAGTGATGTTCTTGATAGTACCTTCCAGTACCTGTCCTTTTTCAAGCTTGCCGATGATCTGTGCTCTTTGAGCTTCGATATCGCTTTCAATAAGTGCCTTGTGAGATACAACAGCATTCTTGATCGTTTCGTTGATCTTAACAACTTTAAATTCCATTGTCTTACCAACAAACTGATCGTAATCAGTAACCGGTTTAACATCGATCTGAGATCCCGGTAAGAAAGTTTCCATACCAAATACATCCACGATCAAACCGCCCTTAGTTTTGCTTGTAACCAAACCAGTAACGATTTCGCCAGTCTTGTGTATTTCAACAATTCTTTCCCAAGCACGGCTAGTACGAGCTTGTTTACGGCTAAGATGCAGATTACCTTCTCTGTCTTCTTTTTCAACCACCATTACTTCAATGATGTCGCCAACTTTTAAACCACCTACGATATCTCTGAATTCGTTCAAAGAAATAAGGCCATCACTTTTAAAACCGATGTTTACAACAGCATCTGTTTTAGTGATCGCTTCGATCGTAGCCTGGATCATTTCACCATCGTTGATCTGTTTGAACGTGTTATCGTACACAGCATCATACTTTTTTGTTTCTTCTTTAGAGTAAGAAGATACATTGCGTTTGTCAACGCTCCAGTCGAAATCGTCGTGAGCAGTTGCCACCACAGGTACATTTGTTGTCGCAGCAACTTCAGCTAAACTAGCTGTCGCTTCCTGTGCCTCTGCGTTTAATTGTTTTACAATATTGAATGACATAAATAAATCCCGGGTTTTTTAACGGGAGGGCAAAGTTACGAAATGATAGGCGTTTTTGAAAGAAAAAACCCCGGTATTTTCGAGCATTTTCGGCCTTTTTGAGGGTAAAATGGGGCGTTTTGTAGATTTTGGTTATCAATAGGGGTTTTTCATGGCAGCGTC